>JGI994J12354_10004513_pt1 | contig 12491 bp, 6 predicted proteins | sample IntmicLarv3ML3BL_FD_12354 | JGI IMG/M metagenome (IMG submission 12354)
CGGCCAAGCCGAGGGCCCGTCCAGTCCGGGCGGCGCGCTGTATGTGCCCCTGGATCTGCCCGCCTACGGCACCACCGAGATTACCTTGCGCCTGACGTGGCACGTGCCGGACAGCCAACTGCGCTGCGGCAATGACCCCGAGACGGAGGGCGGCTGCGGCAACGAAGCCTGCGGTAATGAAGGCGGCGGCAACAGCGGCTGTAGCGGCGAAAGTTGTGCCAACAACGGTTGCGCTAACGAAGGCTGCGCTAATGAAAGCTGCGGCGACGAATGCTGCACCAACAACGGCTGCTCCACCGCAGACTGCGGCGGCGAATGCTGCGGCAACAATGGCCCCGCCGGCAAAAGCCCCGCCAAGGAAACCTACGTGCCCTGGTATGCCACCCGGTACGCCGATGTGGATGCCGTGATGGCTTATTTTGCCGAGAACTTTGTGCGGTTGAGTCAACAAAGTGCCCTGTTCGGCCACGCGCTCGCCTCGTGTACCCTGCCCGCCGAGCTGATGGAAGCCGCCGTTGCCAATCTTTCCATTTTGCGCTCGCCTACCTGTTTGATTCAGTTCGACGGCCAATTCTGGGCGTGGGAGGGGTGCGGCGATCAGGCCGGAAGCTGTCACGGCAGCTGCACGCATGTGTGGAATTATCAGCAGGCGCTCCCCCATCTTTTCCCCGCGCTGGAGCGCACCCTGCGGGAGATCGAGTTTGGGCCCTCGCAGGATTCTGAGGGTCATCAGCTGTTTCGCGCTTCCCTGCCCGTTCGCCCGCCCGCGCATGATTATTTTGCCGCAGCGGATGGTCAGTTGGGCGGTATTATGAAAATCCACCGCGATTGGCGCATTTCCGGTGATACCGCGTGGCTGCGCGGGCAATGGCCCAACATCGTCAGAAGTTTGGACTATTGCATCCGAACATGGGACCCCACCGAGCTGGGCATACCATCCGAACCCCACCACAACACCTACGACATCGAGTTTTGGGGCCCGGACGGCATGTGCACCAGCTTTTACATCGGCGCGCTGAAGGCGGGCGCCAACATGGCTACGGCGCTAGGGCAGGACGCCTCGCGGTACGCTTCCTTATATAGGAAGGCGCGGCAATATATGGAAACCGAGCTTTTTGACGGCGAATACTTCTACCAGCGCGTGGTGTGGGATGGCCTGAACGCCAAGCTCGAATTGGAAGAGGACAAACCCGAGGTCCGTGATCTGCTTACCCGCGAGGGCCCGAAATATCAATATGGCATCGGGTGTTTATCCGACGGCGCGCTGGGTGACTGGCTGGCCCGCGTGTGTTTTGTCGGGCCGATTCTGGACGAAGCCAAGGTACGCAGCCATCTGCTTGCCGTGCATCGCCACAACCTAAAAGCGGATTTGTTCACCCACGCCAACCCCCAACGCCCCGGCTATGCCGTGGGGCATGAGGGCGGTCTGTTACTGTGCACATGGCCCAAGGGGGGGAAGCCCTCGCTGCCCATGGTTTATTCGGACGAAGTTTGGACGGGCATTGAATACCAAGTGGCGGCCCATCTGATGACGGTTGGCGAACCCGCGGCCGCGCTGGATATCGTAAAAACCTGCCGCGCCCGGTACGACGGACGCACGCGCAACCCCTTTAACGAATACGAATGCGGCCACTACTACGCCCGCGCCATGGCCTCGTATGGTATGCTGGAAAGCTTTTCTGGCACGCGGTACGACGCAGTGACCAACACGCTGTTTATCGCCCCGCCAACGCCGGGGGATTTTACCACCTTTATCAACACCCGCCACGGTTATCTGCTCTGCGGCGTGCGGAACGGCGAGGCGTTTTGCGAAGCCCTTGGGACGGATACCGCACCCACATTGGTGTATTGCCCCGCGGGATGAGGTTGGCAGGTGCCGCATACGTACTGGACAAGCGGCGTACCAGTGCTTGACAAGCTCCGAGCACCTGCTTGGTAAACACCGGCAATCGCTTAGCAAATGCCAGACGATTCCGCGCAAACCGTTTCTTATCCCGTCGTTTGCTCTTCCAAAAACTGCCGCAAGGCTGCGCGATTCGCACTTGCTTTTGACGCACTAAGGTAGTATAATTGTTCGTGAAGCGAAATCATATGCAGAATCTTGTTGCGAAATTGGAATCAGTTGGAGGAAAGAATATGAAATTCTTGAAACTGGCACTGAGTCTTATGCTGGTCCTGACCATGACGGTCCTGGTATTTGGCTCCGTTGCCGTATCCGCAAAACCGGTCGCCGACCGTATCCTGGGCGATGTCAACGACGATGATTCCGTTGATATTGACGATATTCTGGCCGTTCGGCGCGATATGTTCGGCGAGCTGGCGCTGGCCGGCGACGACCGCGCCGCGGCGCTGCTCTTGACGCCGGGCGCCATTGACATTGATACCATTTTGGCCATCCGTTCCATCATGTTTGGAACCTACAACCCCGGCGGCCCGACGGCAACCGCAACGCCCCAATCGACGCCCATGCCGCCCCTTGAGGGTGACGGCCCGGTGCGCACGCCGGTTCCCCCTTCGGCGGAACCCACGTTTGGCGGCGTGAACTACTATGTTTCCACCGTCGGCAGCGATACCAACGACGGTACCTCCTTGGATACGGCATGGCGCACCCTGCAGCACGCCGTTACCACCATTCGCGATGGTGACACCATTTTGGTGGCGGGCGGCGACTATGTCGGGTTCCATGTCGGCTGGATTTACAGCGGCGACCCGGACGAAGGTGACGGCTGGAAGTGCATCAAGGCGCTGGATCCCGCCAACAAACCCCGCATCACCAGCGCCCAAACCAGCGTTGCTGGGCGGCCCTCCTTTGCGCAATTCTGGGGGACATCCCGCGAGACGGGCATCGCCAAGGCCAGATATGTGCAATACTGGGTGGTGGATGGCCTCATCGTTGACAACCGCGCCAACAACCGCAACGACAACTCCCTCAACTACTACGGCTTTGACTTTGCCATCGCCTCCAACATCGTCATTCGCAACTGCGAGGCCTATGGCAGCTATATGACGGGTATTTTCTGCTCCTTGGTGGATAATTTTGTCGCCGAAGACAACCTCAGCGAGGGCAATGGCGAGCATGGTTATTATTACAACTGCGGCGGCAGCAACTTTATCTTCCGGCGTAACATCTCGCGCAGTAATGCGGGTTGCGGCTTCCATCTCAACGGCGGCTATGACCTTCCCCTGGCGCAGGATGATCGCCCCGGCATCCACTACAACGGCCTGTACGAGCTGAATATCAACTCCAACAACGGGTTGGGCAGCACGACAACCGGCGGCGTCATCAACTACGGCACGGGCGCTTCGTTTAACCTTTCGGCCCTTCGCGGCGGCGTCGTGCGCAACAATTTGGCCTTTAACGAGCACGGCGGCGGCATGACCTTCTACGGCGGCAACGCTTCGGACGTTTCCCGCGACGTTGAGATTTACAACAACACCATCGTTCTGGCTGCGGACAGTTCCCGCTTTGCCGTCAACTTCGACGGCAACAACATCGGCCACATGTGCAAAGATCACCCCGCCGATGCCCATGGCATGGGGCTGCCCCCCCACAACGCCGAGGACTTGCGCGGCGAGCCTTTGAACCTTTACTTCTATAACAACATTTTCGGCAGCTTGGGTACGGGACGCAGGCTGGTCATCGACACCGAAAACGCCTCGCCGGGCAACCCGGAGGGCGGCACGGTTCCCACCGGGCCCCGTCTGGCAAACCCCAATGTTGTGTTCAAGGGTAACCTCTTCATCACCACCGGAGGCACCGTCGGATTCACTTCCCTGCCCACCTCGGTTTCTACCATTCTACGGGCCTCCAATACGTTTAACAGCGACCCGGCCCAAATTTTTGTGGCTCCCGGCGCAACCGGCAACTTCCGCTTGAAAGCCGATTCCCCCGCTATTGGCACCGGTGTGTACATTCCGACAGCCTTCTCGGTTGCGGATCACGATCAGAACCTGCGTGACGCCTTTAACCGCGACGCCGGTTGCTACATGCACCGCTAGGCTCCCCACCGCAATCATGTCCCCTCAATTCTCTGCGGATTGAGGGGATTTTTCTGAAAAGCCGCGAGGCGGTTTCCCCGCGAAACTAGGCCTGTCTGAAAAATCGCTAAGGCCTAACGCCAGGCGCGATGGGATGGGCTGTCCCAAACGCCAAAACCCACCGTCACAGCGCAACTCGCCCCAAGGCCAATCTTCGCAGGGGCAGCTGCCCAAAACCAGACTCAATCCAAGGAGGAAAATCATGAAACTGTTCAAAATGCGCACGCTGGTAGCACTTTTGCTGGCTTTGCTTTTGGTGCTCGGCGCTTGCACAGCCACCCCCACCCCGACGCCCACCCAAGGTCCCGAAAACTCGAATGAGGCCGTGGGCAGCTGGACCAGCACCTCTCGTCCCGCCGCCGAGCGTCTGCGCGGGGATGTAAACGACGATGCCACGGTTGACATTGACGACATTCTGGCCGTGCGCCGCGACATGTTTGGCGAGGTCCCGCTGGCAGGCGAGGATCTCGCCACCGCCCTGCTTCTGACTCCTGAAGGCATTGACATCGACACCATTTTAAAGATTCGCGCCATCATCTTTGGCACGGATACTGCGGATCCTACGCAAACCCCCGCCAGCACCAACTCGGTTGTGGTCACGCCAACAACAACCCCCTCCCTTGAAACCTCGCCGACACCCCCTGAGGCACCCGTGCTCACCGCCGCGCCCTTTGTGACCACGCCTGTGCTCAACGGCACCACGTATTATGTGGCCACCACGGGAGACAACAGCAATCCCGGTACCAAGGCCTCCCCATGGAAAACCCTGCAACACGCCGTCAACACCATCGACCCGGGTGATACCATTCTGGTGGCGGGCGGAACGTATGCCGGATTTACGGTTCGCGTGGCGCAAAACGGCACCGCCTCCGGCTGGAAGTGCATCAAGGCCGAGGATCCGGCCAACAAACCCCGCATCACCAGTCCCGGGCCTTCGCCTCAATCGCGTCCTTCGTTTGTGCAGTTCTACGGCGGCGGTGGGTTTGTGCGCTACTGGGTAGCGGACGGCCTGGTTACAGATAATCGCGCCAACGACATTTTTGATAAGTCCAAGAATATGTACGGCTTTGACAGCGTGGCCGCCTCCAACATCATCATCCGCAACTGTGAGGCCTACGGCCACTATATGACCGGCATCTTCTGCGCCGTGGTGGACAACTACCTGGCTGAAAACAACATCAGCGAGGCCAACGGCGAACACGGCTTCTACTTTAACTGCGGCGGTAGAAACTTTATCTTCCGCAACAATGTGTCCAAGAGCAACACGGGTTGCGGCTTCCATCTTAACGGCGGCTATGATTTACCCAAGTCCATCGACAACCGCTCGGGCATTCACCGCAACGGCCTATATGAATATAACATCACCACGGATAACGGCAAAGGAAATGCAACCGTTGGCGTTGGTGGCGGCGCTTCATTTAACCTGTCCTCCCTGTGGGGCGGCATTGTGCGCAACAACCTTTCCTTCAACGAGCACGGCGGCGGCATGACCTTCTACGGCGGCAACGCCTCGGACGTCTCACGAGACATTGAGATTTACAACAACACCTTTGTTCTGGCCGAAGATAGCACGCGGTTCATCATCAACTTTGACGGCAACAACATCGGCCACATGTGCGAAAACCATCCCGCCGACGCCAATGGCATGGGCCTGCCCCCGTATAACGATTTGGATCGCCGCGGCGAGCCCTTGAACCTTTACTTCTTCAACAACATTTTTGCTTCGATGGCCCCCGTCAAGCGTTTGGTTGTGGACACTGAAAACGCGCATCCAGGCAATCCTGCAGGAGGCAGCGTGCCCACCGGCCCGCGTCTGCAAAATCCCAACGTCATCTTCCGTGGCAATCTGTTTAACTCGGCCGGATCCAACCTGGGCTTTATGAATGTGCCCAAGTCGGTCACCGGGATTGCCGCTACGGACAATGTCTTTGAAAACAACCTGTCCCTCATCTTTGTCGACCCAACCGCCGGCGGCGATTTCCATCTCAAGCCGGGTTCCCCCGCCATCGGTTGCGGCATGCCCTTTTCCACCGGGTTGACAGACAACGGCGGAACAATGCGTCCCTCAGACAACAAAGATGCCGGTGCGTTTGTCTTTGGCGGTTGATTGTCGGCAAAACGCCAGCGCGTTCGTCCTTGGTAGCCGATTACCAACCTGGACGTCAGCGCGCGCCCTTGGCGATTAATCTTCATCTGACGACCGGATTCAACAAAGGAGAACACGAACCATGATGCGATTTTGCAAGCTTGGCACAGCCCTCTGTCTTGTGCTGACGCTGCTTTTATCCCTTGGGTTGGCGGTCGTTCCGGCGGCCGCCCAAACACCCCCGCCGCGCGACATAGGCGATATCAACGGCGACGGTACCGTAGATATCGACGACATTCTGGATGTTCGCCGTGATATGTTCGGCGAGCAGTCGTTGGCGGGCGACGACCTTGCTGCGGCACTGGCTTTAACGCCGGACGGTATTGATATTGATACCATTTTGGCGATTCGTTCCATCATGTTTGGCACGTATAGCCCCGGCCCCACCGCCGCGCCCACGGCGGTTGCCACACCCCTGCCGCCCGTTGAGGGGGAGGGCCCGGTGCGCACGCAAGAACCCTTTGCGATGGAACCGCTTTTGGGCGGCGATACCTACTATGTTTCCACCGCGGGCAACAACGCCAACGACGGAAAAACGCTGGAGACCGCGTGGCTAACCCTGCAATATGCCGTCAACACCATTCGCGACGGCGATACCATTTTGGTAGCAGGCGGCGACTATGCCGGATTCCATGTTTCGCCAATGTACAGCGGCGACCCGGACGACGGCTGGAAGTGCATCAAAGCCTTGGATCCGGCCAATAAGCCGCGCATCACCAGCGCCCAAACAACCAGCACCGGACGCCCCTCCTTTGTTCAGTTCTGGGGAAACTCACGCGAGAGCGGCATCCGCAAGGCCATCTATGTGAAATACTGGGTGGTAGACGGTCTAGTTGCCGACAACACCGCCAACGATCGCAATGACCCCAGCTTGAACGTCTATGGCTTTGATTTTGTCATTGCCTCCAACATGATTATCCGCAATTGCGAGGCGTATAACAGCTACCTCACAGGCATCTTCTGCTCCATGGTGGATAACTTTGTGGCCGAAAACAACATCAGCGAAGGCAACCGCGAACACGGTTTTTACTTCAATTGCGGTGGGGATAACTTCGTCTTCCGACGCAACATTTCAAAAGACAACGATAACTGTGGGTTCCACCTCAACGGCGGCTACCATCTGCCCATTGCGCAGGACGACCGCGACGGCATCCATCGCAACGGTCTGTATGAGTTCAACATCAACTCGGGCAATGGTGCCGGCGGCGGCGCTTCCTTTAATCTGTCCGGCTTGCGCGGCGGCATCGTGCGCAATAACCTTTCCTTTAACGAACGCGCCAGCGGCATCACCCTTTTTGCCGGCAATGCTTCAGACACCTCGCGGGATGTCGAGATCTACAACAACACCATCCTGCTTGCGCGTGAAAACTCGCGCGCCGTGGTCCTCTATGATGGCAACAACAAAGGCCATTGGTGCAGCGATTGCCCCGCCGGCAGCGAGCCTGTTCCCCCTCACAACGAAACAAGCATGATTGACAAACCCCTTAACACGTTTTTCTACAACAACATTTTCGGGTATGTCACGCCCCCCGCGGGCAACTTGGTTAGTGTAGGCACCGGCACGGGCGGCGGCCCCCGGCTAAACCAGCCCAACGTTATTTTCCGTGGTAACTTGTTCATTGGCACCCAAAGCACCGGGTATGTCAGCGTACCCGCCTCCACACTGACCATCCTGCGCAACAGCAACACCTTTGAGCCGGATGTCAGCAAAATCTTTGTCAATCCGGGCGTCGATCACAGCCTCAAGCCCGACTCTCCCGCCATCGGCTGCGGCGTGTATATTCCCTCCGACTTCTCGCCCTTCGACAACAGCGGCATCCCGCGCGACCCCTTCAACCGCGATGCGGGCGCGCTGGTGTATGCACCTGCATTCCCGGGATAACCACCTGCGCTTCTCCGCGCAACCTTTTTACGCAACAAATAAAATTGTTTAGGAGATTTTTATGTCTATTTCCGCCAAGCGACAATTTCCAGCCCCCACCGCTGTGCCTGCCGACTACCGTCCCGAAGAGGGATACGGCCCCGTGATTGTGCCGGTTACCTACCCCGAGCTTGTTCTCAACGGTAAGACGTGGTATGTTGCGCCGAACGGCAATGACGCCAACGATGGCGCGGCGTTGGGCACAGCGTGGAAAACACTGCAGCACGCGGTGGATACCATCGGCTGCGGCGACACCGTTTTGGTAGCGCCCGGCACCTACGCGGGCATTGTCGTTAAACCGGAAAACTCCGGCCAGGCAACGGGCTGGAAGTGCATCAAGGCGTTGGATCCGGCCAACAAGCCGGTTATCGATACCTTTAGCAGCAAAAATGAGGCGCGCAATTCCTTTGTGCAGCTCTACGGCGACGGCATGACCGCCACCGCTCCGGCGCAATACACCCGCTATTGGATTTGCGAGAACCTCATTACGGACAACCGCCAAAACGATTGGCTGGATTTGAGCAAGAACCGCTATGGCTTTGATACCGTCATCGCGCAGTACATCGTCATCCGCAATTGCGAGGCCTATGGCTGCTACCTCACCGGCATTTTTTCTTCCATGGTGGATTGGTATCTGGTGGAAAATAACTGGAGCCAAGGCAACCGCGAGCATGGGTATTATAACTCGTGCGGCGGGGACAACTTTATCTTCCGCGGCAATGTCGCCAAGGAAAACATGGGATGCGGCTTCCACCTCAATGGCGGCTGGGATCTGCCCAAGGAAGAAGCCGACCGCGACGGCATCCACGAAAACGGCCTGTACGAATACAACATCTGCACCGGCAACGGCAAAACCGGCGGCGGTTCCATCAATATGTCCGGCATGCGCAACGGCGTGGTGCGCAACAATTTATGCTACAACGAACAAGCCGGCGGCCTAACCTTTTACGGCGGCAACGCGGCCGATACCACCCGCGACACGGAAATTTACAACAATACCGTACTGCTGGCAGCCGGAAACGAGCGCCCCTGCGTGACCTTTGACGGCAACAGCTTGGGCCACCAATGCGCCACCCATACGGAATTTGTTAAGCCCTACAAAGCCGAGGATCGCACCGGAACCCCAATGAACCTCTATTTTTACAACAACATTTTCGGCACCCTTGGTGCCGAGACGCATTTGTTAAACGACACCGAAACCGAAGGCCCCGGCAACCCAGCTCTTGGCAGTGTGCCCACCGGCCCGCGCCTGGCCGAGCCGAATGTGGTGTTCCGCGGCAACCTGTTTACCGCGCCCCACAACGAGGATAACTTCACGGACATTCCCCGGGCCGTCACGGAAATTCTGTTGAAAAACAACCAATTTTGCGCCGACCTCACCAAAATTTTTGCAGACCCGACCCAAATGGATTTCCATCTGGCCCCAAATAGCCCGGCCAGGGATATCGGCGTCAGTATCCCCGCCGCGCACTCTCCCGTGGACAACGACGCCAAGCCAAGAACCAATAAAAATGCCGGCGCATTTGCGTAATTCCGCGCCGCCAATAAAAGTCAATGCGGCAAAAAAAATGCAGGGATGCGCACATTGTGCGGCCCTGCATTTTTTTGCCGCGCGGTAAGCCCCCCGCCGCACCTTGGCGAAGTCCCCCAAACAGGCACGCAGCCCCCGGGAAGGGCGCGCACTGGTGGTCAACCGAATGGTATTACTCCGCGCACAAACAGTAGGAAAGTGATTTATGATGAAAGAATGCGGATACCCGCTCTTTGTGGCGCTGTAGACGCCGCATAAAGGAGTGGATTTTATGATGGATATCCTTTTTCGTTCGCGGTATAAATCTCGCTATTTCCTAGCCTCAATTTGGGCCAGCGTACTATCCAAGAACGCATCCAGTTGAACCAACGACATTTTGGACGTAAGGATGGTGTTCAGGATGCTTTTCAATTCCGCAGGGGACAATTCCGGCGACACAATGATTGCGTCCAACCGTTCCATCCCGCCTGGAGGCATTGGCGCATTCCCAAAGATAATGCTTCGGATCGCCAGAACATCATCAAGCGTCATGTTAGCTGTAATGGTGGTGCTACTGGTTACCTGGGTTCCTCCCGATGACGCGGTATACCAGCCAACAAAATCGAATCCCGATCTATTGGGGGTGGGCAATGTTCCCGCTTGCGGGTTGTTCCATTGCGCATACAGCCATGCATTTTCCCGATTTTCCATAAATGCATTGCCCTGGTAATAGGTATTGCCGGTGCCATTTGCAGCAGTCGTCCACCTGCTAAAGCCACAATCAACATCTTTACTTGTTGGATATACACTGCCGCCATTGGCGTTATACGATAGCGTATAGCGTTTTGGTGTGGCGGGAGCTGCGTGGGCGGCATATACCGGTTGATTAACAAGCTGGGCTTGCCAGCCCGGGGGATTTGCCCCGCCATTGGCATCGTAGGAAACTCTGTAGGCGATACAATGTATACCGTTTCCGTTAAACCAGCATTCGTTTTGCGTGCATAGGGTTTTCTTGGTAGTTACAAATTCGTTCTGGGCGAATACGTTAGGGGTTTTTAGGTATTTTAGGTTGTCGCCGGCGTCCAGAAACCATGGGTCGCCAATGCACAGCGCGTTTTTGTCTGCGCGGGTAGGCGCGCCCACGCTATACGTTTTATTGTATGCATAGATGCTGTTGGGAATCGTTGTGGGAAGATCATCAATCCCCCAAAAATGCCCCAGTTCATGGGCCATCATGCTGGTTCTTTCGCTGGGGCTACGTGCCCAGCCCGTAGGTGATACGCGTATGGCCGCCTGACCATTCCCCTCATAAATGTGAGCGTCCGGCGAGTTTATAACTACGATTGCCTGGGCCGAAAAGTCTTCAGCTTCAGAATCATAATAAATCTTTACATGCGAGGTGCTAGCGCCAGCTTGCTCTGAGCCGACAATCAAACTGTTTCCCCAATGGTTCCACATGGCCAAGGCGTCCAAAAGATTTGAATTCAAATAATTTCTTGTTGCCGTACTATCCCAGTAGTATTTGAAGGTATTTCCATCAATGTGCTTCCATCCAGAACCCTTCATGGCAAAATTGTAGGTGGTCGCCTGGTTTTGTGGGTATGCGTATTCCCACTCGAGCAAGCCATGCGCCGACGTTTGTGAAGCAGGAATTGACAGCATGGCCGCAATCAGCGCCACAAAGACTAACGAACAGATCAAGGTTTTTTTTCATAGCCTTTTCTCCCGTGCTTTTATTCTCTTTTTGTTAGCTCAAAGAAAGATTGGTTTTCAATCCGTGGATAAGGTCGGCAGCTTGCTTGGATTTTTAAACAATTCCACAAATTCCCGGTCAAAAACATCCCGGCTCAACGCGATAAAATAGTCTCCCGCTTTCAACGAATCCGAAGTCGTCAGGTTATCCGTTTTTACGGAATCCGCAGGCAGAATCTGATTCATAACCGCTTCATCATGGGCAAAGTAGTCCTTGTTAACAATAACACTTCCATCGTTAATCGGAAAGACGGAACTCCAGGCGGCACCTAAAAAGACATCAGCATATTCGTTCAATGCCGGTTGCTCAACATGCGAGAGTCTTGATTTGTATTCCAAATATTGTTCATTGATCACTTGGGTTACAAACACGTACTCACCATTTTCCGTTAAACAAACAGAATTGTCAAACACCCACGCCAAGGGACTTTGATAATGAATTCTGACAACATCACCATCAACCGGTGATTTTCCGTTATATTCTTTATTGATTTTTACATCTATCCAGGTTTTTTCGAGGGGGCCCCATGTATTGCCATTGCTCTCTGTCCAAGAAAGTTCGAATGGCGTCATGCTGATGATCGTTCCCGAAAAAACATATGTGGACAGCAATATCTTTTCTCTTAAATCCAACGGTTCTCTGGTACCGTACACGCCCATAGGGGGGCCGATGGGAATCTCTTTTACCACAGCCTTGGGCCTTTGTGGTTTTTGCACAACGCTTGGCGCCGTTGTTGCCGTTGGCTTGGCGTTGGCGGTCGCGTTTGGCTTGGGTGTATTGACAGCCGTTGGCTTAGGCGTTTTACTGGCTGCCGCAACCGGCACCGTGGATCCCCCTGCCTGGGGCGGCTCCGTGTTCTCGCCGTCCGGCAGGTTGGTTTCTATCGCGTCCGTCACCACCGGCGTTTCCGTCACCATCGGGGATGCTGTTGCTTCCGGCGATGTTACCGTCGGTTTGGTACACCCCGCAAGCGCGCCTAATGAAATCAACGCAATCAGTATGATTGCAAACAGTTTCTTTTTCATGATTATAAACCGACTTTCTGCGAAAGCCACCGACGGGGTTATGAAACGGGGTGTACTTTCGCGATTTTATATGCCGTGATAAACTTTGGGCAGGAGTG
>JGI994J12354_10004514_pt1 | contig 12490 bp, 9 predicted proteins | sample IntmicLarv3ML3BL_FD_12354 | JGI IMG/M metagenome (IMG submission 12354)
ATTTGTTGGAAACTGAATTTCGCTTCAACAATCGAGACCTTGATTTATATAAATTTTTTCTCCAAGATTTTCGTAATAACCCCCTGTCAGTGTCTTGACCCAAAACAAATTTTACCAAAAGGAGTTTTCAACATGAAGACAAGCAAGATCCTGTCCCTGATGCTAGCCATCGTTATGATGCTGGGCATCGCGCTTCCCCTGACTGTGTCCGCTGCGGACATCACAATCGACGACGGCGACAGCTTCGCCAACACCTATGAGGCCTATCGCCTGATGGACCTGCAAACCGTGGTCACTTGCGGTGACACTCACACTCACACCGACGACTGCTACGGTTATGCCTACACCCTGCGTTTGGGCAGCGAGAGCGCGAACGCGGCCAAAATCCGCACTGCGGTTCTGGACGCGCTGAACATCGTCCCCGGCACCATGACCGAAGCCCAAATCAACGCCGCTGTCATCGCCGCGATCAATGCCATGACCGATGATCCTTCCGACGGCCGCACGTTTGCCGCCGACACCCGTAAGATGGCTGACGCTCTGTACGCCGCGCTCAAGGATGCCGGTGCCGCTGCTGATGCCACCAGCAGCAGCGAATCCTTCACCGGTCTGCCCCAGGGCTACTATCTGATCGTCGACACGACCAATCCCCTGGAAGATGGCGATGCCAACTCGAAGTTCATTCTGGACACCATGGGCCAGAACAACATCACCATCAACGCCAAGAAAGACGTCCCCACCGTTGACAAAGACCTGTGGAAGCACAACGGCAGCACCATCAGCACCGACGCTACCCCCGCTGACGATACCACCGGCGCTTGGGCCAAGGAAACCGACGTCAACATCGGCGACGTCGTCTTCTACAAGGTTCCCGGCACGCTTCCCTCCAACCTGCAAGACTTCGTGAAGTACTACTACGGCATCACCGATACGATGTCCCTGGGCCTGACGTATCAGAACGACATGAAAGTCACATACTACGCCAGCGCTGCGGACGCCGACAGCCAAACGGACGGCGAAGATGTCACTGCCTTCTTCACCACCACCGCGACGGCCGGCGCCACCAACACTGTCCTGACCTCTGTCTGTGCGGACATCCTGGACGCCGACGGCCTGAGCGAAGACATCACTGTGACCAAGAACGGCATCTTCGTGTTCGAATACTCGGCCAAGCTGAACGACGAGGCGGTCATCGGCAACCCCGGCAACCCCAACGAAGTTTTCCTGACCTACTCCAGCAACCCCAACTTGGACGGCGACGGCGAGCCCAACGATGAAACCAATGACACCCCCGAAGTCTTCACCGTCGTGTTCACCTATCAGCTGGACGTCACCAAGACCGACACCAATGATGCCCCCATCACGACCGACACCGCCAAGTTTGTTGCCTACAGAATGAATGGTACGGACAAGGAATACGTCGTCCTCGACGCGAGCAACAATGTCGCTTCTTGGACCCTCGACAAAGACCTTGCCACGCAAATCGAAACCTCGGCTGCCAGCTTGTTCAGCATCATCGGTCTTGACGCCGGCACCTACTACCTCGAAGAGACCAAGGCCCCCTCGGGTTACAACCTGCTCACCGATCCCATCGAGTTCGTCATCGCTGCCACCATCGAAGAGATTAGCGATAACTACGAGATCACCGAGCTGACGATCACCGTTGACGGCGGCACCGCTGCCGATGGCAACGTTGCCACGGGCATCGTTCCCATGGCCATCCAGAACGGCACCGGCCCAAAATTCCCCGGCACGGGCGGCATCGGCCGTACCCTCTTCATCATCGGCGGCCTGCTGCTGATCGGCGTTTGCACCGGAGCCTTCATCGTCTACAAAAAGAAGAGCTCGCTGGACTCGCTGAACTCGAAGTAATCAAAATCACACAATGATCGCACCAGCGTAATCAAACCTCGCAGGCGCGATACACCCTCGAAATCTTGTTACAATCGGCACCGCAAAATTCGCATGACTCTCGTCCCGCCTGCCCGTGCCGGAATCACCGGCGCGGGCAGGCCCCGGACAGAGTTGCAGAAAGGAGGTCACAGAATCGCTGTGAAGAAACAACACATTATCGTCGCCGCGTTCATATTGGGCCTCCTTGCAGGTGTTTCCGTACTGCTGTATCCCTACATTGGAGCATACTTCAACACCTTCAGTCAGTCCCGGGCCGTCGCCTACTACTTGGACGACGTCAAAGCGATGGACTCCGGCGAACTGGACGCGGCCTTGCAATCCGCTCGCGAATACAACAGCAAGCTGCTCCGCTCACCCGGCCGCTTTGAGTTCACCCCCGAAAGCACGGCCGAATACCAACGGCAACTCAACACAGGGCGCGGCATCATGGGCATCTTGGTTGTCGATAAGATCAACGTCAAGCTGTCCATCTACCACGGAACAGATCAAGGCGTGTTACAGGTCGGCCTGGGCCATATGGAAGGCACTTCTCTGCCCGTGGGCGGCACCGGAACACATTCCTTCATTACCGGACACCGCGGCGTCCCGTCCGCAACGCTACTGACCGATCTTGGTCAACTTGTCAACGGCGACATCTTTACACTGTACGTCTTGGGCGAAACCCTCACTTATGAGGTCGATGACATCCAGACGGTCACACCCTACGAGATCGAAAAGCTGGAAATCGACCCGGCGATGGACTACTGTACGCTGGTCACTTGCACGCCATATGGCGTTAACACACACAGGCTGCTGGTGCGCGGCCACCGCATCGATACCGCCGCGAGCGCCAGCTGGGGAGCCCTGTTCGCCGAGGCGCGATGGCTCGATTACCCCATTGTTATTTTGATATTCATGGTTCCGGTCATCCCGGTCCTGATTATATTTCTGATGATTAGATGCCGAAGGATCCACAAACTAGGAGGAACAATTCGATGAAACGAATTACACCCATTCTGATCGCCGTGATCTGCGTGCTGATGTTACTCACGCCGATCACCTCGTCTGCGGCGATCGACGCGGAGCTGTCAAACCTGACAGTAATCATGGAGTTCGGCGAAGAGAAACTCAGCGGGATCAACGTCGCCGTCTGCCGTGTTGCCGACGCAACGGAAGTAGAGAACGCGCTTGTCTTTGATGCCACGGCCGAGTTTTTGAGTGCCGGAGCTGATTTCACGGAGATGACCGAGGCAAAAAACGTTGAGCTTGCCGCGCTCTTAGACGCCTACGCCGTTGCAAACAACATCACTCGGACGCAGGAACTCACGGACCAACAGGGCATCGCACAATTTCGCGATCTTCCCGTGGGCTTGTATCTCGTGGCTCAAACTGATCTCGCCAACAGCGAGTACATCATCGCCCCCTATCTTGTCATGATCCCTCTGTTCCAACCCACTGTGGGCTGGGAACATGATGTCGTTACTTACCCAAAATCGGAGCCCGTGAAGCGCGCGCCCAAAGTCATAAGCGTCCACAAGCTATGGGCCGGAACGCAAAACCACCCCACCAGCATCGTGGTGCAGCTCTACCGAAACAACCAACCTCACGGGGATGCCGTGACGCTCAATGCCGCCAATCACTGGAGCCAAACCTGGGAAGAGTTGAGCCCTATCTACACGTGGACGGTAGACGAACTTAACGTGCCCGCCGGTTTCTCAAAGAGCATATCGGGCAGTGAAAGCACCGGGTTTGTCATCACAAACACAAAAATCCCAACAGTGCCCGACATCCCCAACACCAGCGACGACAGCAACATGCAGTTGTGGGTTACGCTGATGATCGTCGGTTCCATCGGCTTGCTCGTGGTCCTTTGCGTATTGAACTCGGAGCGTCTGTCCCGTACATTCAAGCGCAAGTAAGACGCCTGTCAAAAAGCGCCAGCGGCTTTGCCAGCCCTGATGGCCTTTAACACTCCCCTATTTCGCAAACACCACTACCACGACATAGACGTACATCTTGTACATAACAATCATCGTCAAAGAGAGAGGAAACTTCGCTTGTCAAAGTGTTTTCCTCTCATTTTTTATCAGGAGGTATCAAGCCGATGAAAAAGACCATTTGTATTATCTTGGCGATTTGCTTCACGGCAATCATCGCCTACAGTGGCCGCCGGGCATGGCTGATCAATGAAAACTACAAACAAGAGGCAACCATACACGCCGCAGTCCTGAAATACAAACCCGCCACCGCACTCGCCCAGACACAGGGGATGCCCCCGTCCGGAACGCCGAATCCTGATCAACCGGAAGAAATTATCAACCCCAGTATTGTTGAACTGCGGGCCGCGCATCCCGGTGCCATCGGCTGGTTGACCGTGCCCAATACCAGGATCGACTACCCCTTTGCCCAGGCTCAAGATAACAAGTATTATCTGAACCGCGACGTTTCCGGCAATTTTGCGTCCACAGGAACGCTCTTTATCGACGCCCGCTGCACTGACGATTTCACCTCGACCCACACCATTATTTATGGCCACCACACCAAAAACGGCAGCATGTTCGGCTCGCTAAAGTCGTTTAGCGACAAACCCTTTTTCGATGAAAACCAGTACGGATACATCTATCTACCCTATGCCAACCTAACGCTGGAAGTATTTGCGTATCTGGTGGTGAATAAAAACGACCAAGAGATCTATAACCCTGACTTGAGCGACGTCTACTTTGACTACGTCAAACAAAAAGCACGACACTATCGCGAGTTAGGCCTTACAGACACCGATCGGATCGTGACACTCTCCTCCTGCTCCTATGAGTTCAGCAACGCCAGAATGGTGCTGCTGGCAAGGATCAAACCGGCACAATAATCAGCCGCAGCTTCTTGGCTGCCGCTGTGTTCAACGCCCCCCACCCTCCACGTGCTATACTACCGCTGCCCCTTTCGCCAATCGGCGGCGAGCAAATTACCCAGTGGGAGTTTTTACCTTGTTTGGATTATTCAAGATCAAAAACCGAAAAATCACGGATTAGGAGCAGGATTTTTTAAAGGAGGCCTTATCCTTATGCGGCGGCGATTTTTTGGCTTTCATCCCGCAGATCAAGTCAGCTTTCATCCGCGGTGTCAACCTTGGCATGAGTGATATTCCCAATTATGTTGCGATACGCTATGCGCGTAGGTTTTATGGAAAATTCGAGGATCCGCGCGGCAAAGAATTTAAACTCACCAATATCAAAGTCAACGAGTTGATTTCACAACAAGCGGTCGACGTATCTCTTTATTTTGCCCAAGAGACATTGAATGGGTATGCGCTTGAACAGCCTTTAACAAAATACCACTTTGGCGACAACATCGATATATCCGCAGCTCGCATCATTGATCTTAGCCAAGAATGTTCCCCCATACTGCCCCTGCTCACTGCGCAAGAGCGCGCCCAGATCAACCAAAGCGAGATTTACCCCGTTCGCCTGAACGGCAAGGACTATTATCATCTAAAAGCGTTAGACGACGGCGATTTTATCGGCATCGATGTCAATAATCGCATCTACCTAATCACACACAGCCCCTTCGACATCAAGCTGTTGGAGCGACACAAACTGGTCGAACTTCTTTAGGATTAGGAACCCCACCGCAGCCCCTTGCCGCAACCAAAATTTAATCATGCTAGTTGCACACGATTTCTCACTTATATCGCCCCACACTCGCTTATCAAGCGATCTTTACAACCACCACAACCTCACACCCCGTACTTGTGTATTCGCGCTATCTGCGTTATACTTAATAGATGGGAAAATTCCCTTCAAGGGGTCCGGGACACCCTTGGCTTTGTTTAGTTTGCGCCCGGGGGCGCGTATCCGGCATGCGTGCCGAAGCTCTTCCCCACATCCGTCCCGGCAATCAGATCAATGACCCGATGAAAGATAAGTGATCATGGAGAAAGTTTTGCAACCGGTGGTTTCGGTCATCTTAAGTGCCTACCAGGCGCGCAACAGCGTTGCGCGCGCGGTGTCGCGCTTGTTGGATTCCGTCCCGCCCGCCGTGCTCGAGTTGGTCGCCGTCGACGACTGCTCGACCGACGGCACCTACGAAATCTTGCTCGACCTGCAAAAGCGCTACCCTAACCTGAGTGTTTTCCGCACACCCAGCAACTCCGGCTCGCCTTCGGCCCCACGTAACTTGGGGATGCAACAAGCCAAAGGCACCTATATTACCATCCTCGATGACGATGACTACATCGACGCCGTGGCGCTGCTGGAGATGGCGCGGTGCGCCCAGTACGCGGGGTGGGATCTTGTCAAGGGTTACCTGCACATGCAGACGACCAAGGGCATCTCCCTGGCCAACCGCCTGACCCCGCCCCCCGCACCCGGTCGGGACACCATCATCCAAATCATCAGTCAACAATCCATGACCTGCGACTTTTTAGTGTCCAGGGAGTTGCTGTTGCAATGCGGCGTGACCTATGACACAACCCTGCGCGTGGGCGAGGACGCGCTGTTCCTGAGCCAATTGCTGACCGCCGCAAAACTCCCTGCCTATGTCGACATCGGCTTCCTCACCTACTGCCGTGATGGCCAGGATGCCGACAACCTCTCCTCTACCCAAATCATGTCCGACAACATTCTGCGCCAGCAGCTGAGTTCCTGGCGGCGCGTACACGAGGTGTTGCAGGCCGTGGATCTGGATTTTTACGAGTTGCGCCTGCGCCCGGTATTCGCCAGCCTGCTGGTGCGCATGGTGTTACACGGCGAAGGGGGCTTCTCTCCGGAAGCCTTTCAAGAGCTATGTGACTTTGCCGCTTCATGCAAAAAAACCCTCGATCTGCTTGATCTGGCCCCTCGCTATCGCGAGCTCATGAGCACCATCTTTAGCCGGAATTACAAGTCATTTTGCCGCCGCATCCGCCCCCGCGTGGTCATCGCCGGCATGGATCTCAAGTTCATCGAACCGGTCAAAGCCGCGCTGGCGGAAGATTACGACGTCCGCGTCGACGAGTGGCTCGGGCATAACTGGCACGATCCCGCACAGTCCAAAAAAGCCCTGGCTTGGGCCGACATCGTCTGGTGCGAATGGCTGCTTGGCAACGCAGTGTGGTATGTTAAAAACAAAAAACCGTACCAAAAACTCTTTATCCGCACCCACCGCTTCGAGATCACCCGAGCCTTTGGGTCGCTGATCGATTGGTCGCGGGTCGACGCCCTGATGACGGTCAGTTATTATTACATCGAAAAATTCGCCGAAGAATTCCACGTTCCCCGGTCGATCATGCGCCTGTTGCCCAACGGCGTGCCCGACGACAAGCTGACGCCGACCCCTCGCGATGAAAAAAGCCGCACCATCATTTCGCTGGTGGGCGCGCTGCCCAAGCTCAAGGGCCTGCACCGTGCCTATGAACTGCTCAAAACCCTCCGTGCGCACGGACCCTTTGAGTTGCGCGTGTACGGCAACCTCCCCGGCGAAATTTCGTGGATTCAAAAGGATCCGGCGGAAGGCGAGTATTATACGGCGTGCGAGGAATACGCTAAGGCAAACGGCTTGTCCGATCATATCACCTGGATGGGCAAAAAGCCTCTGGCCGAGTTGTACGGCGATATCGGTTTCGTCCTGTCCTTGTCCGATCCCCTGGAGTTTGGCGAGTCCTTCCACCTGGCCCCTGCCGAGGCCAGCTGCGCCGGGGCCATGGGCCTGATCTTGCGGTGGCGGGGGAGCGAATACATCTATCCCCGCGAGTTTATTTTTGATTCCATCGACGACATGGCCCCCGTCATCCTGCGCGCGGCCCGAGACGGCGACTATCACGCGGCCTGCAGCCAACAACTGCGCGAACATCTCATCGCTCACAGCGGCAATCAAGCCTTTTCCCAGACCATCAAACGATTGCTGCGTCAAGGGAGGATTTCGTCATGAATGCAAAAGCCGGACAGCATTCCAACTTTTTTAAGGAGTTTGCCAAAAATCGGCAATACATCTTCTATTATGCCCAATCCACGCTCAAACAGCGTGTGGCGGGCAACTACCTTGGGTTGTTGTGGCTGTGGCTGCAACCCTTCATGTTCATGCTCATTTATTCTTTTGTGGTCACAAAAATTTTCATAAGCACGATCCCCAACATCAATGTCTACGTCCTGATCGGCCTGAATGCCTGGTCGCTGATCTCGCGTTCCATCCAGATGTCGGCCATGTCCATCACGCGAAACAAGAGCCTGTTTGAGCGCGTGTACTTTCACAAGTTCGTCTACCCCACAATCAACGTCGTCAGCTACATCTACGAGTTCTTCATTTCCACTACGCTGGTTCTGGTCATCATGCTCTTTGCAGGCATTCCGTTGACGTGGCATTTTCTTGAAATGCTTCCTGTGTTGGGCGTGACCACTCTTTTCGCCTATGGGTTTGCACTCATCTCCGCCCACATCGGTGTCTACCTCTTTGATCTGGCCAACATTCTGGACTTTACCCTGCGCTTTATCTTCTACCTTTCCCCTGTCATGTGGTCCACCGATTTCATCAAGGACGACCGCTTGCGCCAACTGTCTCGCTTTAATCCCGTCGCGGTTCTCTTCAAGGCCTTCCGCGATTGTATGATGTATGGCAAAAGTCCCAACTATCTGCACTTACTCATCATTGCCGCGGCCTCTTGCCTGGTCATCTATGTCGGCTTTAAGATGATCAGCCGCCGCGAGCACGAGTACGCGCGAATTATCTAAGGAGGTGAGACGATGAGCGAAATCATTAAAGTATCCGATGTCAAGCTGGTTTATCGTTCTGCCGAGAGCTTGTCCTATAAAAACATGATCTCCGCGCTGTTTGGCGGTCGCGACAAAAAGAACGCCGTCATCAAGCACTTCACCGCCCTGGACGGCGTATCGTTCACTTTGGAAAAAGGCCTGATTTATGGCATCATCGGGCAAAACGGCGCGGGCAAATCCACCTTATTGCGCCTGATTTCGGGGGTCATGAGCCCCAACGAAGGCACGGTGGAACGCCACTGCTCGCGCATCAATCTGCTGGCGTTGGGCTTGGGGTTTTCCCGCGAAATGACGGGCCGCGAAAACATCTACCTGTCGGGGATGCTGCTGGGCTTTAGCAAAAAACAAATCAACGACGTCATCAACGAGATCGCCGACTACTCCGAGTTGGGCGAGTTCGTCGACCGGCCCATCAAGACGTATTCCAGCGGAATGGTCACGCGCCTGGCGTTTTCCATCGCCATCTACCTGCGCCCCGAGGTGCTGTTGATTGACGAGGTTCTATCAGTCGGCGACGCCAAATTTCGCGAAAAGAGCTTCAATTCCATCCTCGAGGTCATCAACGATCGCGACCTGACCGTCGTCATCGTCTCGCACTCGGCCGGCCAGATCAGCCAGCTATGCGACTGCGTCATTTGGCTGGACCGCGGAAAAATGATCGCGATGGGCAACACCCAAGAATTACTGGCGCTTTACAACCGCTACCTCAACGGCAAGATCACCCTTGACCAGATCAGCGACGCCCAGCGCGAGAACGTCCTTGTCGAGGATCAAACCATCTTCTTGTCGCTGTGGGAATACGACCTGCGCATGGTCAACCCCCAGTCTCACGGTTTCGCGGGCAAGGTCTACGACCAGGTCAAGTGGTACGATGCGGGCAGTTCGCGCGTCAAAGTCACCCGCCGCATGTTGCCAAACGGCGACATTCTCATTTTCGTCGAGGTCATCGACCCCCAGGGCCTGCAAATCGACATCGGCATCGACGAGATTCGCAACGTCCGCCACTGCAACGAACAATACCAAACGCCCGAGTTCCATCCCTATTATGGCCAAAACCTGGACTCCGGCCCCGGGCTATACCTGGACCTGGCCAAGGGCAGCGCCCTGCTTGGCAAGATCTACACTTACAAAAAACTCATCAAACACACCGAGGATGGCGACGATTCCCAGCTATACTCGCTGATCGAGGTCGAGGACGGTGCCTCCATTATCGACGGCGGCGTGCGGCTCAAGTTCGACAAATTTGGCCCCTATGCCTCCTTTTTCATCATGCTTTCCAAGGAAAAACTCTTCGCCGACGACCAAGCCTTTGACGATTTTTGGTCTGCCTATTACCAGGGCCAAAACGGCGATCGCCCCTACGACACCTTCTTCCTGGAATCTTCGGGCACCTACACCAAGCTTCCATATTCCATTGAGCCCTTCACCAAGCAGGGCTACGGCTTTAGCCTGGTGCCCTCGGCGCGCGAGGCCTTGCACCAACAGCACGATCGGCTGTCCGAGGGCCTGGCCTGCAACGCCATCATCCAAGCCATGCTCTATCAAAACCACAACAACGGCATCTTCTACACCCCCTACACCCTCAGCCATATCAGCAAAAACGAGGGTTTTGGCGCACCCTATGTCGATCTATGGGCCAACTGGCAATTCATCATGATCCAGCAAAACCTGTCCGAGGAAATGCGCCCCTTTGCCTTCAACTCCAGCAAAGCCCTGGCCGATTACCTGGCCGGTCTGGCCTATGGTGATCGCATCGCCATGCAGAACGACAGCGGCTTGCTCTTCCCCAGTTATATCAAGGCTGGCCGCAAGTCTCTTGGCTGCGGCAGTTTGGGGCTCAATGCCAAGCTGCTGGCAATGGTGCTTGGTGTCATCTTGTCCACGGGCGAGGATGCAAAACCCGCCTGGATTGATCTGGCGCGCGATATGGCGGCTTTTTGGGAAATCGTGCCAACCGACACGCTGCCTCTGCCCGAAAAAGCCTGCCTCGACGCGGCACAAAACTGGGTGTTCACGGGCACCGACAGCGACAGCATCGCCATGGGCATGTCCCTGCTGAATGCGTTTGATCCGGAGGCACTGCCCATCGAGTTCGGCCCACGCCTGCGCAAGCTGATGAATGAGAGCATCCAATGAGAAGAATCAAAGCCATCATCAAAAAAATGCTGTTGATCGGGCTGACTGTCGCGGCATGGCTGGTGCGCCCCTTGATGCGCATCCGGGGCTTCAAGCACTTGGCCATTCGCCTGACCAGCCCCTTCCCTCGCCTGCAAAAAGCCGCCTATCGCCGCGTGTTCGGCGTTGAGATGCCCGTTCCCCAAGATCCCCGCCCCGCCCGCACCGCCCGTAGCATGTGCGTGGCAGCCGTGCTGGATGAATTTTCCTTTAACTGCTTTGCTCCCGAATGCAATCTGTTGGCCGTCACCCCCGAGGACTGGCGGCAAGTCTTCTCGCAAAACAAAATCGATCTGTTCCTGTGTGAGTCGGCCTGGGCTGGCAACGACTCCGTCAAGCGCCCCTGGCGGGGTCGCGTCTACGCCTCGCGCAACTTCACCAAGGAAAACCGCACGCCCCTGCTCGAGATCCTGGAATACTGCAACAGCTGCCGCATTCCCACAGTCTTTTGGAACAAGGAAGACCCCTCGCACTACGAGGATCAGGTGCACAACTTCGTGGCAACAGCCAAGCTCTTTGACCACGTCTTCACCACCGCCGTCGAGTGCGTCAGCCGTTACAAGCAGGAGCACGGCTGCCCCAGCGTCCACGTCCTTCCCTTCGCCACCCAACCCAAGCTCTTTTCGCCCATTCAAACGATTCCGCGCAGCCAAGAGATCGTCTTCGCCGGATCCTGGTACGCCCAACACCCCGATCGCTGCGTCGAGATGAACGCCATCCTGCAAAAATTCCTCGACGACGGGCACGAGCTGTGCATCTATGACCGCCACTACGGCGACAGCGACCCCAACCACATCTGGCCCGAGGCCTTTCGCCCCTACACCCGCCCCGCCGTCACCCATGACCAGATCGCCGAGGTTTACAAGCAAAGTGACTACGGCCTGAACATCAACACCGCCACAACATCATATACGATGTTTGCCCGGCGAGTGTTCGAGCTGATGAGTTGCAACACCCTGGTGCTGACCAACACCGCGGCAGGCGTCGAGGAGATGTTTGCCGACGTCGTGGTCATGGTCGACGGCGAACGCTCATTGGACTTGGCCGACGCCGATCAGAAGCGCGCGGCGGCCCTGGTGCGGGTGCTGCGCCACCACACCTACCGCAATCGGCTGGAAAAGATCTTCCGCACCGTCGGCCTGAACGTCATCACGGCCCAGGACAGCGTGTCCTTCTTCTACAAGATCGACAGTCCGGATCAAGCCACCAAGGCCCTGGCGCATTTGAGTGCCATCCAATCCTGCAAAAAGGGCGTACTATTGGTCAGCGACAAGGTGTCCGCCGCCGACTTGAACGAGCTGGTCCTGTGCCACCAGTCAGCCATGGTGCAAGTGCACTCCGTCGACTACTTGCGCCGCTATGGCGCGCCGTTGACCCTGGCGACAGACTTTGCCTGCTGGGCCGACTGCAACACGCCGCTGTCGCTTTGCAACGAGGGCCCCCTGCACTTCCAATACCTGCCGCCGCGCTCGGCCATCAAATCCGGTTGCCCGCAGTACACCCTGGTCCAGACCTTCCCCGGCCTTGGCACCATGGTCGATCGCGAGGGATTCCCCGCGCTGTGCAAGGCCATGCTGGGTGATACCGCCCCTGAGATCCTGCCCTCACTGTTGATCTGACAACGTTACATAAAATATAAGCTTTTCGGGGGCGGGCCTTTTTAGACAAAAAGGCCCGCCCCC
>JGI994J12354_10004515_pt1 | contig 12481 bp, 8 predicted proteins | sample IntmicLarv3ML3BL_FD_12354 | JGI IMG/M metagenome (IMG submission 12354)
TTTTTCTGATAATGGCACAATTCGATCTTTATCGCCTTTTGCATGACGGATATTAATGACATTACGCTTTGAATCAATATCTGTTATCTGCATGTTTATCAGTTCACCTCTTCTTAACCCGCAAGAATATATCAGCGAGAGGATCGCCTTGTGTTTAATGTTTCCTGTTGAATTAAGGAGCTTTGCTACATCTTCTTTGCTTAACACTTTTGGTAGAGGACTTCCCTTTCGTGGGCGTTCCATATATTCAATGATAAGTTTTTTGCGAGGTGTTTTTGCATAAAATAGTTTTATTGCATTGATAAATTGTACTTGATATGTTGCAGATAGCTTTTGCTTTAGTATATAGTCACGATTGAAAAGGGTTACTCGTATTTTGCGTGTTCTGCTCGTACGTCCATGATTGAAATTATATCTAAATCACATAACAATACTTGTCAGTCCCATTATGGGAAGACACTAATTTTGCAAATTTATGAAAAGAAATATTCTTTTGCAAATAGTTATGTTGATTTTTTTTGTAACAAAAAAAGCACGCCTATTTTGTATTGACCACAACTTGCACCAGCGCCAAAGGCGAATGAAAAATGAAAAGTGAAAAATAATAATAAAGCATATTTTGTTCTTCTCTCAACTTGCACTACTTTTGCCGTCTATTATTAAGAAGATGAGCAGATATTTGTTAACACTAATTATGTGTTTTGCTTATACAGGCGTATTGTCGGCAGATGATGTGTCAGCCAAGCGTAATGCTATCAAAGCGACGTTTCTGTCTTGGTTTTCGGGTAGCAGTAAAATTTCTTACGAACGGGCTGTTTTTGGCAATCAAACTATGGAGATGACTGTTGGATATATTGGGTTAGGGTTTGATAAATATAAAAACAATCCTGAAGGATATACTGTCCGTTATGCCCATAAGTACATGCTTTCAGGTAATAAAATCAAGCCTCTTAACGGATTTTATCTGCGTCCCGAACTTATTTATTCACATTTTCATTACGATGCGAAAGATTTATCTGAACGAAAGNTTTCGGAAATGGGAAGNGTTGTATTTACCGCAGGTTATCANTNTGTTATAAANCGCTTTGTTGTAGANGCNTATTTTGGTGGAGGGTATGCNTTTGGTAATGAGTGNGATACGCATTATCAGCATGGTTTTTCATTGTGGGATTATTTTGGAACCTATAACAAAAATATAGCAATGACTTTCGGTGTGAAAGTAGGTTTTTGTTTTTGAAAACCATATGTGGTATGATTACGCGTCTGTTTCCGAAGAAAAGTTGTCGTTTTTTACATCATCTATTATTTCAAACAGTTCTTTGACTGTTGCAGCACGAAGCATTGCTACGCGAGTAGGTTTGAAATTGGGAATTCCTTTAAATATTGGTGTGACGGCAAGATGGCGACGAATATGTAATATTCCGCGTCGCTCATCCAAACGCTCAACGCTTTGTAAAACTTGTTTTTTCAGGATAGTCAGATACCACGAGAAAGGCTCGGCAGGTAGTTTTTCACCTGTATGCAGATAATGTTTTATTTCACGAAAGATCCAAGGTCTGCCAATGCTTCCGCGCCCAATCATGACACTGTCTACTCCATATTTGTCAAAACAGTCCTTACATAGTTCGGGCGAGGTGATATCGCCGTTTCCTATTATCGGGATGTTCATTCGCGGGTTATTCCTGACTTCACCGATGAGTGTCCAGTCTGCTTCGCCTGTGTACATCTGTGAGCGGGTACGGCCGTGTATCGTTAGGCCGGCAATGCCGCAATCCTGTAACTGTTCCGCTAAGTCTGCGATTATAAGATTGTCATTATCCCATCCCAAACGTGTTTTTACCGTCACCGGAATCTTTACGGCTTTCACGACCTCGCGTGTTATTTCAAGCATCAGCGGTATGTTGCGCAACATACCGGCGCCAGCTCCTTTCCCGGCGATTTTTTTTACCGGACAGCCAAAGTTTATGTCTATAATATCAGGCTTTGCCTCTTCGCATATCTTTGCCGCTTCTACCATGGCATCTTTATCTTTGCCATAAACCTGAATAGCTACAGGACGTTCTTCATCGGAAACATTCAGCTTTTCTTTTGTTTTGCTGATATGCCTTATCAGTGCATCACTCGAGACAAATTCAGTATAAACCATATCAGCGCCAAACTGTTTGCACATCAGTCTGAACGAGACATCCGTCACGTCTTCCATAGGTGCCAGCAGCACCGGGCGTTCTCCAAGGTCTATATTTCCAATTCTCATTTATTAATTGTCATTTTAAAAAAGGGATTACCCGTTTTTATAGGGCAATCCCGTGAATATAAAAAATAATGGTTAATGTGGACAGTCTTAATGACTATCATCTTTAGGTATATTGTTTTTTTAGTTTTCTACTCAAACATTCCTATCGAATCACAATATTCAAGTTCTCCTTGAACTATGAACGATACATCATCCGCATCATATTTGCCTACACCATCGGACAACGCACTTTTAACAACATACGATACCAATTCATCTTCGTTGATGTCTATGTCTTTGTCGTCGTCACCGTCCATAAATCCTTTGGAATCATAAAAATCATAAATCAAGTCAATGATATAGTTGATATCGTCATCATTGAATTTGACCTTGATATTATCAGGCAGGAAGTTTTTTATAAACTTAACAGCCTCAGTATCGTCATAAACGAAATCTTTATCTTCTATCATAATCGGTGTTTTTTATAAATTTTGTGCAAGATACGATGTTTATTATAAATAACAAAAAATAAAACGTTAAAGTTATAATCTTTATGAATTATTAGTTGTTTACGACAAGCAAATATTCATTGTTTTATTCAACAGTTAATTTTTAAAAACAAGTCTATTGTCGTTATAATCAATTATTACGGGACAGGAATTATCAATTTCCGAACCGAGAATTTTCTTCGACAATTCATTAAGTACGAGGTCCTGAATAACACGTTTTACAGGGCGTGCACCGAACTGTGGGTCGTAGCCTTTTTCCGCTAAGAAATCGAGTGCATTATCCGTAAACTCAAGCCTTATGTCATTTTTCTCAAGCATTCGCTGTGTATTTGCAAGTTGCAGGTCGACAATCCGGCGAATTTCTTTTTCGTTCAGCGGCGTAAACATTATTATCTCGTCGATACGATTCAGGAATTCAGGACGTATCGTTCTTTTCATAAGCTCAAGTACTTCCCTTTTTGTGCTGTCAACTACCTGATTATGGTTTTCGTCTGTCAGCTTTTCGAAATTTTCGCGAATGAGTGATGAACCCATGTTACTTGTCATAATGATAATAGTATTCTTAAAATTGACAGTACGGCCTTTATTGTCTGTAAGGCGACCGTCATCAAGCACTTGCAATAAAATATTGAATACATCGGGATGTGCTTTTTCTATTTCGTCGAATAGTACGACCGAATAAGGTTTACGCCTGATAGCTTCCGTCAGTTGGCCGCCTTCTTCGTAACCGACATATCCAGGAGGCGCTCCAACGAGGCGGCTTGCACTGAATTTTTCCTGATACTCGCTCATATCGATACGTGTCATCATATTCTCGTCATCGAACAAATACTCGGCAAGCGCTTTGGCAAGCTCTGTTTTGCCGACGCCCGTAGTGCCGAGAAAGATAAATGAACCTATCGGACGCTTAGGGTCTTGCAAGCCTGCACGGCTTCGTCTAACAGCATCGGCGATAGCTGTTATAGCCTCGTTCTGGCCTACGACGCGTTGATGCAATTCGTCTTCGAGGTGCAGAAGCTTTTCTTTTTCGCTCTGTATCATACGGCTGACAGGTATGCCCGTCCAACGCGATACAACATCAGCAATATCGTCGCTGTCTACTTCCTCTTTTATCATTGCTTCGCCACCCTGCATGTCGTGCAGATTCTGTTGAATCTCTTTTATTTGCGTTTCTTTCTCTTTCAGTTTGCCGTAGCGTATTTCAGCTACTTTACCGTAATCGCCTTCACGTTCGGCTTTTTCGGCTTCAAACTTAAGATTTTCGATTTCTATTTTATTCTGCTGAATCTTGTTTATCTGCTCTTTTTCACTTTGCCATTTTGCTTTTTGCTTCTTTTCTTCCTCTTTAAGATTAGCTATTTCTTTATTCAACAACTCAAGTTTTTCTTTATCTTTTTCCCGCTTTATAGCTTCGCGTTCAATTTCAAGCTGCGTTATACGGCGCGTAACTTCGTCAAGCGATTCGGGAACGGAATCGGCTTGCATCCGTAGACGAGCTGCCGCTTCGTCCATAAGGTCGATAGCTTTGTCGGGCAGAAACCTGTCGGAGATATAACGTGTAGACAGCTGTACAGCAGCAATTATCGCATCATCTTTGATACGAATCTTGTGATGATTCTCATACCTTTCTTTCAATCCGCGTAGAATCGATATAGTATCCGTTTCATCAGGCTCTTCTACAAGAACCATCTGAAAACGACGTTCCAGAGCCTTGTCTTTTTCAAAATACTTTTGATATTCGTCGAGAGTCGTTGCTCCTATTGATCGCAATTCTCCGCGAGCAAGTGCCGGTTTCAGTATGTTTGCCGCATCCATCGCTCCATCGCTCTTTCCTGCCCCTACAAGGGTGTGTATCTCGTCAATAAACAAAATTATTTCGCCATTCGATTTGATAACTTCATTTATTACGGCTTTCAATCGCTCTTCAAATTCACCTTTATATTTAGCTCCTGCAATCAATGCACCCATGTCAAGTGAGAATATCTGCTTACTCTTTAGGTTTTCGGGCACATCTCCGCGAATTATGCGGTGTGCCAACCCTTCGGCGATAGCCGTTTTTCCGACTCCCGGTTCACCGATAAGTATAGGATTGTTCTTAGTCCTGCGACTAAGTATCTGCAATACCCGCCGTATTTCGTCATCTCGTCCTATTACAGGATCAAGCTTACCCGAGCGAGCACGCTCATTGAGGTTGACGGCATATTTGCTAAGTGCATCATAAGTATCTTCGGCCGATTGGCTCGTTACTTTGTTGCCTTTACGCAATTCGTCTATAGCTGCACGCAAGCTATTCTCGGTAGCTCCTGCGTCTTTTAACATCCGCGAAGCGTCTCCTTTTTCAGTAAGCAAAGCCAGAATGATATATTCAAGAGAAACAAACTGGTCGCCCGATTTACTGCTATAATCAATGGATTTTTGTAGAACCGCATTAGCTTCACTACTTAGATATGGCTCTCCGCCCGAAACTTTGGGAAAAGAATCTATTTTACTGTCAATCTCCTTGTTTAATAAGCTCAGGTTGATATCTAATTTCTGAGATATAAATTGAATAACATTCTCTCCTGTCATTATGACACCTTTAAGCAGGTGGACTGTTTCTATGCTTTGTTGGTTATGTTGCTTTGCAAGTTCAACTGCTTGCTGAACTGCTTCTTGTGATTTAATTGTAAAATTATTGAAATTCATATATTTGTTACTCCTTTCTTTTTTTGTTTAATTAAATGTTTTATTATAGAAAGGTCAAAATATATGCCATAAAATAAATATGTCATTATGGCGCATAATAAAAATAATTTAAGATATTATCATATTATATAAAAATAAGAAGTCTCGCATCGATATGGGAGAATTTTGTTTAGCTGATATCTTATAAAATAGTTTTATAATTGCTATATTTGCACATGTTAATAATTAGAATGATTTTTAGTTTCCAAAATATGAACCCTTCTGCCGTTCAAATACACCTTAACAAGTTAAAAGAGTTCGGTATTATCAAATGAGAAGGTGCTGATAGAGGGGGCAAGTGGATATTGCTTGAATGATGATTTGTTTCCACTTTGTGGTTAAAGAGCATGAATAATAAATTGATTATTAAGTGCGGAAGATTATCCATATAGATATGGATGCGTTTTATGCATCTGTTGAGCAGCGTGATAATGAGGCGTTGCGAGGGAAGCCAGTTGCTGTGGGCTACTCTGAGGCTCGAGGTGTTGTAGCTACGGCGAGTTATGAGGCGCGCAAATTTGGTATTCGTTCTGCTATGCCTTCACTTACGGCTAAAAATAAGTGTCCATCACTAATTTTTGTGTCGCCGCGGTTCGAGGTGTATCATGAAGTTTCGCGGCAGATACGGGAGATTTTTTATGAATATACTGACCTTGTTGAGCCGTTATCGCTTGATGAAGCGTTCTTGGATGTGACGCGGAATCACAAGAACAACCCGTCGGCAACGTTGATAGCCAAAGAGATAAAGCGGAAAATTTTTGAGACAACAGGTTTGACGGCTTCGGCAGGTGTTTCGATAAATAAATTCCTTGCCAAAATTGCTTCGGACTATAGAAAGCCGGACGGTTTTTTTGCCGTACTTCCTGAAGATACAGAGTCTTTTGCTGAAAGTCTTAAGATTGAGCAGTTTTTTGGAGTGGGGAGGGTCACGGCAAAGAAAATGCATGAGTGCGGGATTCATACCGGTTTTGATTTGAAGCAACGTACAGAACAGGAATTAATTCGGTTATTCGGAAAAGCGGGAAAAGAATTTCACCTTAATGCCAGAGGTCTTGACTTCAGGGAAGTACAGCCGGAGCGTGTTGTAAAGTCGATTAGCAACGAAACGACTTTTCTGAAAGATAAAAACGAGCTTACTTTACTTACTGTCGAATTGTACCATTTAGCAAAAGAAGTGATGGAGCGGGCGGAAAAAGAACAGTTTTACGGCAAAACAGTAACAGTAAAAGTGAAATACGCTGATTTTAAAATTATAACAAGAAGCAAAACGTTGCCTTTAAAAATCACCGGGTTTGATAAATTCTGGAAAACCGCACGTGAGATAATGCGACAGGTCGATTTATCAGTGCAACCCGTGAGGCTGTTAGGAGTAGGCATCAGCAATGCTGTCAACGAACCTGAAAAGAAAAATATTCAATTAGAACTGGATTTGTTTTAAATTAAAAAGTCAACATTTCCATGCTCCAAGCGTTAGCATTGTCGTAGAAGCTTACATAAACATTCTTGATGACAAAAACGCGTGTGCCTTGTTTGTTGGAAAATATATAGTATGGAACTGTCTTATATGAATCATGAACCCCGTTGATTGTCGTAACATAATTTCCGATACTGTATGATTTTATCAGATAATAGTTGTCTGAGTGGTATCGACTGACATAAGATTGTTCATAGACCGACCAAATATTGGGCGCTACCCAGACGCTTTTTGTTTGCGCACAATAATCTAAGCAGTTGGCATCATACACTGGCATTTCAAATTTACCCAATGGCAGTAAATCATCTTTTTTATTATAATCGGGAGTATTGAATATAAACCCGTATGAACCAAATGCATATTTATAATCATCTGAAAACCATATTCTTTTACCAAAATCTTTGTGCCAGTATGTTTCTTCCGGATTGGGCGCTCCACCGGATATATCTATCAGGATAATTCCGGCAGGAGAAATAAATCCTCTTGTGGCTAATAATAATGGTTTTCCTTTTATTTTTCTGAAATGAGTTCTGCTGCTGCAATTATTGCTGTATTTACGGAATGTACTTCCATTGTCTATGTTGAGATATATTATGTGTTCATTTGAATATTCTGCATCAGGAGACATGTAAAGCCATCCGTTTTCTCCGTAAACAAGGTCGAATACATTAAAATCCACTTCATAAGTTTGACTTACTTGAAGTGTGGCGCTATCGATAAAGCTGACCAATCCGCTGTGACCGATATACAAATGTTGTTCGTTCTCAGTAAGTGACAGGCAGTTTGGCGATTTAGTCAATGTCGTAGTTGATATCAACTTACCTTCGTTGTTAAAGACTAATAACCTGTCTGGATTTTTTGTTGCGACAAACAATCTGTCTGTTTCTTTGCTGTATACAGCATCGGCTACAAGACCTTCAATTTCAATCAGGTCTGACGGGTTTGTGTGGCGGACAACTTCGGTTGTCAACGAGATTGTTTTTACCTTGATAATGCCGTTCCAATTGAATTCAATCTTCAATTGGCCTGATAAACGTCCCTGCGACAGATTTGTTCTGTCACACGTTATGCTCAGATACATTGATGCCTGCGCATTTATCATGCCGTTTGACATTTGCAACTTAGCCCAATCGGGACATTCTGTTACTTTCCATGAAACACTTTCGGTTGCATGGTTTTGAATACGAAGTTCCAACATGGAGATATCCGTCCTGAAATCAAGCATTTCCTTATCTAAATAGATGTCATATTGTTCCGGACTTTTCACGGTTATATTCAATGATACAAGCCCTAAGTTTTTTATGGCAAGGATGAGTTCTCCTCCGGTTTGTCCATACAAATTAAGTTCTTCATTTATTATTCTGAAATTTAATATAGTCAACCCATCGGAAAAAGATCCGGACATCTGCTGAAACTCCATCCATTTGGGATATTGTCTTATCTGGTAAGACGAACTGTAGGCTTCGGGAATGGTAATCGTTATAGTCTGTATGTTTGTTTCCTGAGGATTAATAACGAGAGACTCGATGAATGCGCCCAAATACTCAGGCTCATCTTTCAAAAAATTATTACTGCATCCGGTCATACATGAAATGATGGTCAGTATGAATGAGTATAAGCTGTATTTTATTTTACGTGTCATAAGAATGTGTTTTAAAGATAAATACGAAAGCTCAATGAACCGCTTATGCGGCTAATGTTTTCACGTTCATCATTAGGGAGTTCAATTTTTTGAGAGCCTTGATTGTTTTGAACGTTGAATTTTTTGAGTGTGGAAAAAAAAGTGCTTATATTTAATCCTAAAGCAACTTGTCTGCCTACAAAATATTCAATTCCTATATCTTCATATACTCCAAATGAGTTGCCTGTAACAAGCATAGGAAAATCCATTGTATAGCTTTCCATCCTGTAGCTCGTGTATCCGTATGATATTAAAGCGGAAGCTTTCCAAGTTTTATTCCTGTTAATAAAAATTTGTCCGAGAAATGTCGGGCCGACATAATTGACATAAAGGGTCTCGTCAATGTCTCCGGAAAAAATATGAAGCCCGTCTCCGTTATAGTTGCCGAAAGATATATCTTTCAACGTTGATGATGTAGCGAAAAGAGCATACTTGACTCCAACACCCATATATGGGTTAAAAAGATAATGTACATCAGCGTTTCCTTGCCATCCCAGTTTATATTTTTTATAAAAGTCTTTTACTTTTCGTCTGTCGTTTCCTAAGCCGATAAGCTCATTTTCTGCGTCTTTCGAACTGGCAAACATATATCCCGGACCACCGGCTATACTGATTCTCCATCTTTCGACTTTGTCATACGACTCAAATTCTATGTCGTCATATGATTCTCTATATGAATTGGTATTATAAGTGTTTCTTTGTGCAAAACAACTTCCTGCTATTAAAAGGAATAGTATTAGCAAATTTATTGTTTTCATCTTGAATTAAATTTAAAGTAAAGTTTTGTGCGCCCTTGAATTTTTGTTATCGTAGCAAAAGTAGGTGATTAATTAAAAAAAACAACGAAGATGTTCATAAAATTTATTAATACGAAAGAAATACCTTGCTTTAAAATCGAAGATAGGCTGCGCCAGTGCCAAAGGCGAATGAAAAATGAAAAGTGAAAAATTAAATTCGAAAAATAAAAGGTTTTATTTTGTATTGCACTCAACTTGCACGACTTTTGTCGAAAACAGAAGATAGGCGGCATCTCGGAAGAAAAAATAAGCAAGCTTATTTTATTCTGCACTCAACTTGCACTATCTTTGCAAAAATTTTGTGTCATTTGAATTAAGGGAATAACCGTATATGAAGGATTTTATTATATCAGAAGCGAAAACGGAAAATGCAGTGTTGGTCGGGCTTATAACGCCGGAACAGAATGAGCGTCAAGTTAAGGAATATCTTGACGAGCTGGCATTTCTTGCTGAAACGGCAGGAGCAAAAGCTGTTAAAAAATTTACGCAAAAACTTGATTACCCTAATCAGACAACATTTGTCGGAAAAGGTAAGTTGCAGGAGATAAAAGAATATGTCGCCGAGCATGAGATAGGGCTTGTTATTTTTGATGACGAGCTTTCTGCAAAACAGATTCGCAACATAGAAAAGGAGTTTAGCGTAAAAATACTTGACCGTACAAATCTTATCCTTGATATTTTTGCAAAAAGGGCGCAGACGGCATATGCAAAAACACAGGTGGAGTTGGCTCAATACAAGTATATGCTTCCGCGTCTGACGCGCCTCTGGACTCACCTTGAACGTCAGCGTGGCGGTGTGGGTATGCGCGGACCGGGTGAAACGCAGCTTGAAACGGACCGTCGTATTATTCTTGATATAATCTCCAAACTCAAAAAAGACTTGATAGATATTGATAAGCAGATGTCATCGCAACGGAAGAACCGCGGTAAAATGGTGAGAGTAGCACTTGTCGGATATACGAATGTCGGCAAATCGACACTTATGAACCTGCTTTGCAAAACAGAAGTGTTTGCCGAGGACAAACTATTTGCAACGCTTGACACGACCGTACGTAAGATGATTATTGCAAACTTACCGTTCCTGCTTTCCGATACGGTAGGGTTTATACGAAAACTGCCGACGGAGTTGATAGAATCGTTTAAATCGACGCTCGACGAAGTGCGCGACGCAGACTTGCTTTTACATGTTGTCGACATTTCTCATCCTACATTCGAAGAACAAATTGAAGTAGTAAACCGTACATTAACGGAGATAGATAAGACGCAAAAACCTGTTATAATGGTTTTCAATAAGATAGATACATTTACGTTTGTGCCCAAAGAGGAAGACGACCTTACTCCGCGTACGCGTGAAAATATTTCACTTGACGAGCTGAAAGCCACTTGGATGAACCGCTTGCCCGAGAACTGTATTTTTATCTCCGCAAAAGAAAAAACAAATATAGACGAGTTGAGGGATTTGATGTATGAACGAGTTAAAGAGATTCACGTCACTCGATTTCCGTATAATGATTTTCTTTACCAAAATTATGATTCCGAGGGTGAATAGGCTCGTTAAATAAAAAAACTTTTCATAATAAGATACATTTATTCATTGCATTGAAAAATGCAACAGAAAATCCGTTACGGTTAGTGCGGTTTAAAATAGCCGGGAACGCCTTCCGCTGATCCCTGATAGGTGTTAAAAAACCACTCTGCTGTTTTCTTCATGGATACGTGCAATTTGTCCTTTGAAAAATTCAAAGTTAAATGTATCGAACCTAAATAATCATCTATAGAATAGATAATGCCTGACAGCGTGTTTTCGTCCTGCCATGCGCCGGCTGCAACCGAATCATAATATGTGTCTTCGGTTCCTATCTGAACGCCAAAATATTTTTCGGGATATTTTTGGAAAAAATATTCGCCCATACCGAGGGTTATGCTGTGTTCGCCAGTGTTATTCTCATAATTAAGGATGCATTTTCCGGTAGTGATATCAACGCTCATCCATTTGATTCCCATACTATTGTCTTTCATCGTATAACGTACTCCTGAATATTGTGCCGTATTTGACATTGTAGTTGCACCGGCAGGGAGAGGAGATGAAACGGCAGATATCTTTTCTTGCAATAATTTCTGTGCTATAGAATTTTCAGGCAGAGCTTTTTTCTCCGTTTTTGAGGCAAGCTTGAAAAAGGCTTCAATAATTAGCGTCGCAGCGTTCGGAATCGCTTGATTATCTGCAGTCGTGATCAGGATTAAATTGTGGCTTGGGAGACACAGCGCAAACTGTGATCCCATCCCGTTACACGCAAATCCGCCGTCTCTGAGACACCAGAACTGATACCCGTAACCGAATTGAAGTTCGGTGCCGCTTCGCGTGCCATTATCTATTTGTGATGAAGTGGCCGCATCCATATATTCTCTGCTTATAAGCTGTTTTCCGTTCCATTTGCCTTTGTTCAGGCAAAGGAGTGCAAACTTGGCGAAATCACTTGTTGTACACATAATTCCTGATCCCGTCCATGAACGACCGTCAGGCGACTTTACGCACCATATATCCTTGGAAATACCTATCTCATCAAAAACAGGCCGCATATATTCGAGTATCGGTTTGTTGTTTAGTTTTTCAACTATAGCGCATAAGACGACTGTGGCTGCAGTATCATAATTGAATAATGTTCCCGGTTCATGTTTTCCTCTTGGGTCTTGAAAAAAAGTCGCGACCCAGTCGATATCATATTGGTTATATGAAGTTGATTCGTTGAATGTCGCCATCATCAGCAAATGTCGCACTGTTGCTTGAAGTACGTATGGATTCGGATTGTCCGGCAGGTATTCCGGAAAGAAATCAGCAACCTTATCGTCAAGAGAAATCCTGCCTTCATCTATCATCATACCTATCGCCACAGACGTAAAGCTCTTGCTTACAGAATACATACGGTGCTTTTTATCGGCATTGAAATACGGCCAATAGCACTCAGAGAGAACTTTCCCGTTTTTGATCAGCATAAAACTGTGCATATTCAAACCACCTCGCTCTAATTCATTCATAAAGGATATGATCGCATCCGACGATAC
>JGI994J12354_10004516_pt1 | contig 12480 bp, 10 predicted proteins | sample IntmicLarv3ML3BL_FD_12354 | JGI IMG/M metagenome (IMG submission 12354)
GCCGAGAGATCATTGCATCCACAAAGTTAAAAACTTTTTCTATTATTTAATTAAAAAGTAAAATTTACGTATAAAACAAAAAATCCACGCTGTAAATCATTACAGTGTGGTCGGTTACGCTACTGCTCATCTTTGTTAAAGCGTCCAAATAAAAACAAAGAATCATCGCTCCACTGATATATAAATATTATTGTACTTCGACAGTTTATCACAAAAATTTTATTTTGTCAACACTTTTTTAAAATATTTTTTATTTTTTTTCAAAACATTTAAAATTCGTGTAGTTTCAACGTGTAAAACCATCAACTTTTTTAGTGCTATTGAAGTATATCACATTTTTTTTCACTTGTCAACACTTTTTTAAAATTTTTTTTATTTTTTTCAAAAATAATTAAACATTATCTAAAAATACGTAAAAATAGGAAAAAATTTAATTATTATATGCTATCAGATACATTAAATAATTACATCTGATAGCATATTTATATAAAAATTATTTCTTTTTGTGAATTTTTCTGATAATGATAAAAATAATCAAAGCGATTGTTACTAATACAAGTAGCGGAGAGATGAATACTAAAACATACACGATTCCCTGTAAAAATTGTAAGGTCAACGTCATTGAAGCGGAAAAAACCTCCGCTATGTTTTGAGCGAATGTATTTTTTTCGACAATCACAGGTTCATCGGGTGTGTATTCTATTACTTCATTAATAACAACCGAAACACTGCTGAAACTCACTTGACTGTCCATGTTGCGAATTCGGGACATCATGATTTCAATTTCACTTTCAACTTTACTCAGTCTTTCTTCGAGTTGAATGATTTCGGTTATGTTTGTGGAATCAGCCATAAATTTTTGCAAACGAGCCTGTTCAATCCGCAGCGTTTCAAGGTGAGCCTGTGTGTCTGTATATGATGCTGAAACATCAATTGCAGAACGAACAAGTTTAAGAACGTTACCCAAAGCTTTTGAATCATTTACAAAATCATCAAATTTACTTTGCGGAATACGAACTTTATAAAATGCAGTTCTTGCTTGTACTGACGAATAGTAATAATTATAATTATTACTGTTTATTTCGCTTTTTTCAATATAACCGCCGTAATTATTTACATACTTTTCAATTTCTGCAATAATTTTATCAAATTCTTTTGTTTCCAGCGTCATATCGGCACTTTCAACAAGTTTTCGCGTTTCCGCAACAGGACTGGGAACCGAATAATTTTCAGAAATTATTTTTTCGTCCGCATAATCGGATACTTCGCTATAATATCCGTCATCATAATAATCATCATAATAACTGCTTTCATAATTATAATCGTCATAGTAATGATTATAATCACTTTTCGCACTTTCGCTTGTACCGCTTCCGCATGCGTTTAACGGAATTAGAAACAAAAATAATACCAAAATCAATGCAACATTTTTTTTCATCGTCTGCTCCTTTTTTATTCGAAGGATGTATAAACATTCTTCATTAAAGTTGATTTCCAAATTAATAAATCGTCATATTCAAAATCTTTAGATATCATTACAAGAATATCCGTTTCACTTTTTTTAATGTTTAAATTATATCGGCAAATTCCTGCTCCCTGGGTGTTCATCGTATCAATAATTCCCAAAAAGCATAGTACCGCCCAATTAACTTCTTCCGCTTTCTCAACATTAATGATAACATTCAGTTCCTTTCCTGAAAAAACGCTGTCCAAAACGGAAATTTGTTCGGACTCAATTGAATTTTTGTTAAATTCATAACGTATCATGGATTCGATAAAACCGTCTGTTTTCGTTGAAACGGGTACAATAACCTGCTTTTGTTTAACATTTTCATATGTATTTTTATATAGAATTTCATTTTCGGAACTTACTAAAATTATTTTTAACGATTTAACACTGATATTGCAATTGCGTGTTATATTCAAAATTTTTCGCACCGTCATCAAATCAGCTAAATTAAATTCACTTGTAAAAGATGAATCGCGATTAACCGTTATTTCCGCATTATTACGATAAATCCACGATGACTGAACCGAAATATTTTTTTGCGTATAAATTTTTTCAAAATTTTTATTGTTATTTTTTATCTGAGTATAAACAGTGAATGTATTTATTGCTGTCACAATTAAAATGATTACAATTATTTGTACATAACCCCGTTTTTTTCTTCTTGCCATAATACTTCAATTAATAATTTATAAAAATAATCAGCACAAAAATCGGCGATTATTAAATTATTCTAAATTATTTTCTCCCCATTAATTTTACGGAAAAATTCTGTTCATATTTCTGACCCAGCTGCCTACATTTGCGTTAAATGCGTTATTCATGAAAATTATATCCGATATATTATACTTTTCAACAAGCACTCCGATTGATTCGCCTTTATAATACCTTGGGTCTATCATTATAACATTATTGAAATTTTCTGTCAAGTAAGGAGCAAATGCGTTTCCGAACGAATCTTTAATCACGATTATATTAAATTCCTGCGGGTTTTCAGGCACTTCGGCTCTTGCAAACGCATAATCACCGCCTGAAAAACAAACATATGAACGCCAAGTTTTTTGTATCATATTGTCTAAAACATCGCGTTTATCATTTTTGTCAATTGCATAATAAGTGTGTTTTTTTGTCGGCATATACGCCCAAATTTCATCAGAAAACGCTTTGACGCGATCATCTTTTGTCATGGAATACATACTTCCGTGATATATATCTCTGATTAAAACCTCTTCCATATTTTCAATCGGCGTCGGTTCAAACCCTCTCGAAACCGCAAAATCCTGATATGCATAATATGCGCCGCGTCCCGTCCAATGATGGTCGCTTCGGAAATATATATATTCGTCTCGGTGCGTATATAAATTATCCCTGCAATTAACGGCATTTATTGAACTGTCCAGAAAACTGTAAAGATATTTGATAACGGAATTCTGACTTTTATATGCACCTTTAATTTGCGTATTATCAATCATTTCCACTAAAGTCGGACAAACCAGTACGCTGACCGTCACGTTCGGTAGACGTTGTTTATAGAGATTGACCGTATCAGCGTAAGCCTGTGCATGTTTTTGCGAAAAATTCGGCAGCGAAAACACCATGTTTTTATATATGACATAACCGTCAGATAAAAAATCGGGTTCCGTATCATCGGGTTCTTCCAGCACGCTTACGATATTTTCAACAAATTCATCCGTTTTCGGTTCATCTGTCGGTAATACGTCAACCTCCGCGATTTCAGGCACTTCATCGATTACTTCATTGCTTTCTGTTTCGTTTATAATATTATCAGTGACTTCATTAATCGTATCATTTTCCGTTTCGTCGATTTTGACTTCATTAAAAACAGCTAAATAATCATCATCGAACGGATTTAATGCTTCATTGACTTCGCTGCCATTCGTGTGATTTATAATAATATTAACAGAATCTTCTTTTTTATATATCATATCAAAAGATTTAAATCGATCAATTTTTCGACTCAGTACAATCAGATCATCGCGTGCAATAAAATTGTCCGAAATATAAATGTCAATATTTTTAAAATATGTTCCGTCAGTCAACGTTTTAACTGTGAATTCTGGAATTTTCGCCAGTTCTCTGTTTTCATCATCAGAAAAGCTTTTCGAATTCATGGAAAAAATATTTAAAATCGAAAAAATACCGAGAATTAATGCAAAAATACCAATATTTATGGCAATTGCCAGTTTTTTTAAGTCATTATCGTTCATTTTTACGCCTTTTTATCAATAAAAATATTAAAATCTAAAATACAAAAACGGATTATATGTGTTTCCGACCAATAAAATACTCGAGACAATAAGCAAAAAAGCTGTCTGAAACGGCATGTAAAACAATCGAATTTTTTCAAAATTATCCTTGAAACACTTTTCCATTAATTTGCATATAATCGGAATTATTCCGACAGCTATCGGAATTGCGACGATTAATAAAATCGCATTGTCCGATAATAACGAAGCTGCATAAAAATCGTTAATCGGAACTTTTTTTATAAAAAACATAGTTTTTAATATATCAAACATCCTGGAAAAATCCGTGAAATAAAAAATTGTCCAACCGATTGAGGTAATGATAAACATATATAAAACCGACATGATGTTTGATAAAAATTTTGGTAATTTATCAAAAAAGTTCATCAGGAATTTTTTTTCTGAGATCAATAAAACTGCGTAAAACAGTCCCCAAAAAACAAAATTCCATGAAGCGCCGTGCCAAAGACCCGTCAAAAACCAAACGATGAAAACATTTCTCAGCCAATTCTTTCGGTTTCCGCCTAACGGAATATAGATATAATCACGGAAAAAGCTGCTCATCGAAACATGCCAGCACCGCCAAAAGTCCGTAACAGATTTAGCTTTATAAGGATATATAAAATTTTCTTTAAATTCAAAACCAAACATTAAACCCAAACCGATAGCCATGTCTGAATAGCCCGAAAAATCGAAGTAAATTTGCAATGTGAACATAATAATACCCAGCCAAACCGAAACAACGGTCGTCGTTGCAATATTCGATTCAAACACAGCATTGACAGCTTTTGCACACATGTTCGCGATAATTACTTTTTTACCTAAACCGACGCTGAAACGCTGAATGCCGAGACTAAATATTTCCATTGAAACAGAACGTTTTTCGATTTGCGTTTCAATATCCGAATACCGAACAATCGGACCTGCAATCAGTTGAGGAAAAAGCGAAACATACATCAACAATTTATAATATGATTTCTGCACGGGAACTTGTTTTCGATAGACGTCGATTGTATATGTAAGTATTTGAAAAGTATAAAAACTAATACCTATCGGCATAACTATTTCGGGAATTACCCATTCAAACGGAGTTAAATCGTTTAAAGTTTGATAAATAAGCGGAGTATATTTAAACAAACCTAAAATTCCCAAATCAAAAAGAATTGTTAATATCAAATATAATTTTGCTTTTTGTGTATCACGATGTTTTTCGATTAATTTCGCAGTAAAAAACGCCACACCGACCGTTGCAGACATCAGAAGTATATAAACAGGTTCTCCCCAAGCATAAAAAATTAATGAAAAAATAAGTAAAATAATGTTTTTTTGTTTGATTTTAGGACATATCATATAAAAAATCAAACATAACGGAAGAAAAATATATATAAATGTAAGGCTCGAAAATAACAAAAAATACAACTCTTTTCTGACAAATGAATAAATTTAAAATAACAATATCTGTTAAATAAATTTTATCATATTAAAATACATTCGTCAACAGATATATCATTAATCTTTAAACAAAAATTAAACGAATAAAAAATTTTTTTGTGTCAAAAATAAACAATATGGAAAGTTTTATCAAAACAAATTAATCAAAAATAATTTAAAAACAATTGCAAGCATAACCAACAAAAAACTGATATTTCTTGTTTTGATTACAACGATAAAATCATGTAAACGGCAACTTTGTTAAATATCCCCAACGATGATGTAACCGTCATTGTAGCCATTATTTCAAAAGTTGCCGCTTAAACATTAGTATATTATATAGTTATTTTGCAAATTTTTTATATAAATAAAACAAGTCGAACTGACCAAAACCAATACTATATCAAGAAAATTAAAATCGTCGGTTGAAGGATTTGTTTTATCGGGATAATTTTGAGAACCGCTTATATTCGGGTCTTCAATCTGCGGCCCGTTCTCATTCGGATCGGGATCTGGTTTGATGGGATCTACTTGAGGTCCGTTCGGATTCGGATCTGGTCTGATTGGGTCAACCTGAGGTCCGTTCGGATTCGGGTCAGGTCTGATTGGGTCAACCTGAGGTCCGTTCGGATTCGGATCTGGTCTGATTGGATCAACTTGAGGTCCGTTCGGATTCGGATCCAATTCAGGTTTAGTTTCTTGTTCTAAACCCGAAATATTGGCAAAATTTACGATTGAAAATGTAAATATTATTGCCATTATTGTTACTAAAATTAAAAATTTTTTCATAAATTTCATCCTTTCTTTTATCATAATATTAGACTATAAATAATAATAAAAGTTCCTTTTTTTAATGTTTTGATTTATATTTATATATTAAGTGACATATTATTTATTCCTTTGTTTATGAACACTTCAATTGTGTTTTCATCTCTTAATATTTTTACATCATTTATTTCACCGTGATATGATGATTGAATTTGGTTATCTGCATATATGTTTACAATATTTTCGAGAATTTCCACATCTTTGTCGGAATCGGACAGCAATGAGCATGCTTCAGCAACGGGATATGAATATAAACGTCCGTTGTTTACCGTTAGTTCTCTGGGAATTGTCAAAGAACCCGTATATATCGCATTTTCATCGGGTTTTTTATCCCAGCTGTACATCCATGCTATCATAATTCTGCGGTTTTTATTATCTTTAAATGTTTGAGGTGCGTAAAAATGCGGACCCATTTCAGGTACAAAACAACGGATAGAAGTACCGAATTCAGGCGATTCAAATGTTTCGGGTGTAAATCTTTTTCCGTCAAAATCACCATAAACGAACATTGTCGAACCGAAAGTTTTACCCATTTGCGAAAACATCAGCATATATTTATCACCGATCGGAAAAAAATCGGGGCATTCCAGTACTTTGCCGTATTCTTCACCTTCGAAAAGGATTCCGATATATGTCCAGTCAAACAAATTCTCAGAACTGAAAAGCAAAATTTTTCCGCAGTTACCGATACCCGAACCGCAGACCATATAATATTTTTCGCCGATTTTAGTCACTTTCGGGTCACGAAAATCACCTTTATTATTTATCGGACATTCGGAAATAATCGGATTTTTTTCGTATTTCACGAACGTTATGCCGTCAACGCTTGTAGCCAGCGACTGCGTTTGATTTAATTCATTTCCGACTGATGTATAAAAAAGATACAAAACATCGTCTTTTACGACAGCACTACCTGAAAAACATCCGCCGCTGTTTTCGTAATTTTGGTCGGGAAAAAGAGCAATAGGCAATTCAGTCCAATGTACCAAATCGTCGCTCACAGCGTGTCCCCAGTGCATTTGACCCCATTTCGGAGCATACGGATAATGCTGAAAAAAAGCGTGATATTGTCCCTTAAACCAGACAAGACCGTTAGGATCATTAATCCAGCCTTTTTTGGGTTCAAAATGGTATTTTAAACGTTTTTTCATCTTAATCTCCTACATAATTTCAGGATTTTCGAAATTGTTGTTATCAATTAATAAATCACAGTTTTTTTGCGGTTTGCAGCTATTTTCGTAAAGTTTTTGAACAGGAATAAATAAATTATGATATATTTCCAAGCTTTTTTCGCCGAATTGCGGAATATTAATTTCTTTTCCGCGTTTTAATAATTCTTCTTCAGTTATGTCCAAATAAATTTTATAATCAAAAAGTGCGTCAATCGGGGGTTTGTAGAGTAAAATACCTTCAACGATTACGATTGTATCCATATTTGTTTTAAAAGTTTTTTCGTTAGAATATTCATCAGTTTCCGTATTTAGCAGCGAAATTGTCTTATTCACGGATCCCATGATAATTTCGGAAATTAACATAACGAATTTTTTCGTATTTATGGCGTTTTGATAATAACATTCGGGTGTATTGTCTTTCATACGAATTTCTTTTGTATTATAAAAATCGTCCATGCAAATCAGCTGTGTTTTATGTCCTTTTTCATTTAAAAATGCAATTAATTCTTGCGAAAAAACGGTTTTTCCTGACAAATTTGCACCATTTATGCCAATAATTGATGGTTTTTTTATACTTTTTATTTCTTTTTCGATATGTTTATATAATTTGGATTTTTTCATATTTTCTCTTTTCAAAAATAACTATATAATTAATGATAACATATTTAATGCAATCTTTCAACACTATTTTTGAAAGATTGCATTAAAATATATTAAAACACACACGAAAAAATCTTAATTAAAAACTGTTGTTAACTTCGTTCATAAATTCCCAGAATCTAATGGGCATAAATTGTCGATGAGCTTTTTTATTTGTACGTGATTGTATGGTTACATTTTTGTAATATTCTTGCCATAATGTTCGATAAATTTCTTCATTTTCGGTCAATTCTACGTTCATTCGGTCGTCATTTTGAACAATTTGTACTTCTTTTGTGTTATATAATGCGAAAATATTACGCCCGATGTCATGAATAATGAAAGATTGATCCATATTTCTTTCGATGAAATGATCCACTAAAAAAGCAGTGATATCATGTTCAGGACGAAACGGCGCATACATTATACCGTTTGTGAGTTCACGAAAACGCAAAAATGCTATCATTTTATGAATTTCAAAACCTATTTTTCTTTGCAAATCGTTGAAACGTATGATTTCGGGTTGATTTACCATAGAAACGGTTCGTTCGCCGCCGTTTTTAAACAAAAATTTCAACCAGTCAAAAATAATTGTGTCTCTGTCGGGCAGTTCCGAACGATATGCACGAACAATTTGTTCAAAACCGTCCGATAATTTTTTGTCGATACCTTTTACGACTAATTCAACCATTTTTTCATCCGGTTCTATTTCGATAATTTCCGTATCGAAACTGATTTGAAAATCGTATGTTTCGGTTATCAGTTCGGGCATTCCTTTGCCGTGATATGCGAAATAAACGGCTGTTAAAAAACCGTTGAATCCGCCGAAATATTTATATATTAACATAATTTTTTACCTGAATAATAATGTTTACATTTCTCCATAAATAGCACTGTTTTGAGCGTCTGCCATTACCGAAACGGTGTGAGCTAAGCTGGGTAATGCCATAATCTGAGTATATTCGTGTAGCATCGGTTGACCTTGAAAATCGTATAACTGCAGCTGTTCGGGCGGTGCTTTGACATAGCTTGGTAATGTCAAAGCGTTACGAAGAGCCAATTCATTATGTCCTGCTCCGTGAAATTTTCCGTTGCACAATAAAAAATGTCTTGCTCTTTTCATTACTACCCGCATCTTAACTAAGTCTTCAAAAGTCAAACGAGTATATTTACGGGCTTCTATGACTTTTTCGACGCTTTTTTGACCCATTCCGGGAACTCGTAATAAAAATGTAGGATCAGCATCGTTGACTTCGACGGGAAATTTGTCAAGATTTCGCAGAGCCCATGCACATTTGGGATCGATATCATACGGCAAATTCATATCGGCAGGCAAAAGTTCATCCACGTCAAAACCGTAGAAACGCAGCAGCCAATCGGCTTGGTATAATCGATGTTCACGCAGTAAATCAGGCGGTTTCATAGGTAAAAGCGAATTGTCTCCCGCCGGGACATATGCACTGTAATAGACCCTTTTCAAACGGTAAATATTATATAAACCTTCAGTCAGACGCAGGATTGTGCCGTCTGTATCAGTTGTTGCTCCGATGATCATTTGAGTGGACTGTCCTGATGGCAAGATTTTACTGTTAGGTCTACCGAGCGAATGTTCGGTAAAAATTTGGGATAACATTTTCATGGGTTTGATTATCCCCTCTTTGGTTTTTTGAGGAGCTAACATTTTTAAACTCTTTTCGGTCGGAAGCTCGATGTTCAGACTGATTCGGTCTACCAACTTTGTGGCTTGCCTGATTAATTCGGGATCTGCGGACGGAATACCCTTTAAATGAATATAACCGTTAAATCTATATTCTGTCCGTATAATTCTGACGGATTCGAGCAATAATTCCATAGTATAATCGGGTGAACGGAAAACAGCGGACGAAAGGAAAAGTCCTTCGATATAATTTCTGCGGTAAAATTCAATGACGATGTTCGCAAGATCCCTGGGATTGATAACAGCACGTTCAATATCCTGAGAACAGCGGTTTACGCAATATTTGCAATCATATAAACAATTATTGGTCATTAAAATTTTAAGCAGTGAAATACATCTTCCGTCGGGGGTAAAAGAATGGCAAATGCCGCCTTTCAAAGCGTTTCCGAGCATTCCTTTTTGTCCCGAACGCGAAGCTCCCGACGATGCGCAGGAAACATCATACTTGGCGCCTTCTGTCAATATTCTGAATTTTTCGCTTAATTTTTGATTATCATACATAGTTTTTTCCTAAAATCTATTGACAAAACAATGTAAATTGATTATAATATATTAATCTCAAACATTATTTATAAATTTCTTTTCTATGTTAATATTATATCATAAAATTTAAGGATTGTAAAGCTTTTTCTCGAACAATTTGTTAATTTTTTATGACATATTGAATATTTATTTGAAATACAGATTTAAATAAACAACATCATTCGAACATTTTAATTGTCATTTCCGATAATTAATACATTATTACTAATTTTATTTATTTAATATTATGCAGGCGTTCTAAAAAGGAGCCAAAAAAATGGAAAATCAATCCGAAATTAAGTTGCGTTTTACCCAAGCCGTAAACAGTTTTATCGAAAAAATAAAAACCGATAAAAACGTAATTGCTGTGATTTTATGCGGAAGTTTATCGTATGATAACGTCTGGGAAAAAAGTGACGTGGATTTGCAAGTCATTATCCGCGATCAAACGCTGGAAACGTATTCATACTGCCTTGATGAGGACGACGTGGTAATAAACGTCAATCTTATGCAGCGTTCGAAGTTCAAACGTTCAATGGAACGCATTTTCGGCGGAAATGACTTGCATTCGTTTTATTCGCTCGGACAAATTATTTATACAACAGACGACAGTTTGTATGAATATTACGAAGATTTTAAAAAAGTCGGCAAAGATGACAGTGATTTTCAATTATTTTTTTATGCGTGCGAAGCGATTGCGATTTGGGAAAAATGCGAAAAATGGCTGGTCGTGAAAAAAGATTTGATTTATTCGCAATATTATTTACTGAAAACGGCGGAATGTATCGCAAAAATGGAAATTATTCGGAACGGTGAATCGCCGAACCGTGAAGCTGTTCAGCGTGCGATGCAATTAAATCCCGAACTTATGGACAATTTATATACAAAACCGATGACAACGCAGTTTGACGAGGAACAGCTGCGTTCGGCTATAAAATATTTAGACGATTATTTTTATAAATTAATGCCCGATTTTTCTAAGCCGATTTTAGATTATCTGCAAGACGGCGAAATCAAGACTATGACGATGATTTCGAGATATTTTCGGACAAGCGGACATTTTATTGCACATGTTCTGGAATACTTGTGCGAAAAAGATTTGATTGTAAAAGTGACGGAAACCATCAGAATTACGCCGAACAGCCGCAAAAATGTCGAAGAAATTGCGTATATTTTAATAAAAAACTGAGGAGAAATTTATGGCAGTGCGTGAAACCATAGAAGTTATCGGAGCCAAACAAAATAATTTGAAAAATATTTCAGTCGAAATTCCGAGAGATAAATTGACAGTTATAACGGGTGTTTCAGGTTCAGGAAAATCTTCGCTGGCGTTCGACGTTATTTACGGCGAGGCTCAACGGCGGTTTTTGTCGTCTATTTCGAACTTTGCCAAGTCACGAATTAATCAAATAAAAAAACCGAAAGTAGATTTTGTCCGAGGACTTTCGCCTGTTATTGCGATTGAACAGAAAAAAGGCAATAAAAATCCGCGTTCAACGGTCGGAACGGTCACGGATATCAATGATTATCTTCGATTATTGTTCGCAACGGTCGGCGTTGGAAAATGCCCTGTTTGCGGGCATTCATTACATCAATTGTCTGCCGCTCAAATCGCCGAACGCTGTTCGTCTTTGCCAATCGGAACGGTTGTCGAATTACTCACTCCCGTTTATAAAATTTACGGCGAGAATTATGGATATTTATTCAAACAGATACGTGAAAAAGGGTTCAAAAAGTTGTTGATTGACGGTCAACCTTTCGATTTATCCGATAAAAGCGAAATTGACGAGAATAAAAATTATAAAATTGAAATTATTATTGATAAATTCACGATAAAGCAAGATATTTATATGCAAATTGCCAAATCGATAGAAACGGCTATGGCAGCTCTCAATGAAGACTACATGATACGTATAAAAATCGATGGGAAGATTCCGAAGGATTTTTTCAAAGGTTTCGGCTGTCCCGATCATCACTACATTTTGTCGAAATTACAAGCGTTCAATTTTTCGTTCAACGTGCCTGCGAATGCGTGTTCAACATGTGCAGGAATCGGACGTTCATATGTTGTTGAACCTCGTTTTTTGGTAGTCAATCCCGATAAAAGCATCATGAAAGGTGCTTTGAAAACGATGCTGTTCCAAACGACGCATAATTACAAAGCAGCTTTACTATATTCGGTTTGCGAAAAATATCATATCGACATGAACAAGCCGTTCAACGAACTTCCTAAAGAAGCGATTGACATCATTTTTTACGGAACGAAAGGCGAAAGTGTCACGTTTGTTCAGCCTCCTTTTTCCAAACGGAGGAGCTGGATTGTCGGCAGATCCTTTCCGTTCGGCGGTTTTGTGAACGATATCGGCAACTGGTACCGTGATTATATGCGGCGCAGCA
>JGI994J12354_10004517_pt1 | contig 12479 bp, 8 predicted proteins | sample IntmicLarv3ML3BL_FD_12354 | JGI IMG/M metagenome (IMG submission 12354)
TTTTGTACTTCACTCGACTTACGCTATCTTTGCATGGTATTGCAAAATTATTAATTTACAAATATGAAGGCAAGTAAAAAAATCATTATTCCGTTGTGCCTTTTTGCCGTCAGTCTGATGGTTAGCGGGCAGCGTTCCTTTCAATTTGATGCGGCAGACAGGCTTTTTTCGGAAGGGAAGGACTTCTTTGAGATGAAGAATTATCCGGGATGTACAGATAAACTGGAGGCGTATAAAAAAGTAGCTGTTAACAGAGATCTTGTGCAAGAAGCAGACTATATGCTGGCATATATTGATTTTGTGCAAGGGAAAGATAATGCCGTAGAGACACTTGAGGCTTATCTCGAAAAATATCCTGACTCTCGACATGGTGATGAAGCCTGTTTCCTCATAGGTACAGGCTACTTTGAAAGAAAAAATTATGTGAAAGCGCAAAGCTGGCTTGAAGATGCACGTATTGATGCTCTTAGCGACGAACAAAAGGAAGTATTACACTATCGTCTCGCTTATTCGCAAATGCAAAACGAAGATCTTGCTTCCGCAAAAAGAAATTTTACCATAGTCAGTGCGTTAGGAGGCGAATATTCGCAAGCTTCAACATATTATATTGCATATATAAATTATGCAACGGGTAAATATAACGAGGCTTTGAAAGAATTTAGCCAACTAAGGAATCAGGCTGAATACGTCGAACAGGCAAACTATTATATAGCGCAGATCCATTATATTCAGGATAACCATAACGAGGTGGTAAGACTTACCGATCGCTTGCTGCGTACTTATCCTGATAGCGAGAATAACGTCGAATTGTATCGTATTGCGGGAAATTCGTACTACCGGATAGGAAACAGAAATAGAGCGATTATGATGTTAAGAGACTATGTGAAGTCGGTTGATGTACCTGCTCGTGGAGAGCTTTACCTTCTTGGTATATGCGAATATACCGAAGGTAATTACAGCGAAGCTGTTGATGCACTGTCTCGAACAATATCCGACGAGGATATGCTTACACAGAACGCAAACCTTTACCTCGGACATTCGTACCTCAGATTAGATGATAAACGCAGCGCCCGTATGGCATTTGACCATGCCGGATCGATGAAGTACAACATGAAAACACGTGAGACTGCCTTGTATAATTATGCACTTCTGATCCACGAGACGTCGTTTACAGGCTTCGGCGAATCTGTCAAAGCATTTGAGAATTTTCTTAACGATTTTCCGGATTCTGAATATTCGGATAAGGTAAATGACTACCTTGTAGAGGTTTATCTTACTTCAAAAAACTATGAAGCTGCTCTTGAATCAATAAATAAGATCCGTAAGCCGAGTATAAAAGTGCTGGAAGCTAAACAGAATATTTTATTTCAACTTGGAAATCAGGCATTTATGAATACTAATATGTCCGAGGCTATCGACTATTTTAACCGCACCATAGAACTTGGAAACTATGACGGTGATGCACGAGCTAATGCTTATTTATGGCGCGGAGAGTCGTATTACCGACTTGGAAGATACAATGACGCTATTTCCGACTATATTTCATACCAAAATGCTGCAAGATCGTCTTCAACCGGTATTTCCCCATTAGTTTACTATAATCTGGGTTATTGCTATTTCAAAAGGCAGGATTTCGACCAGGCTCTTCTTTCGTTCCGTCGTTATATATCACTCGAAAGAGAGCAAAGGACTAATTCGTATGCCGATTCTTATAACCGTATTGGCGATTGTCTTTATTATAATCGAAAGTATGCCGAAGCTGAAGATAATTACTCACGTGCAATGGAGATTCAGCCGTCGATGGCCGACTATGCTATATACCAGAAAGGTGCTGTTCTCGGTTTGCAAAAAAATTACCGGGGAAAGATACAGATGCTTGATCGCCTAATAAGAGAATTTCCTGAATCACAGTATGCTGATGACGCATATTTTGAACGTGGACGTACGTATGTATTACTTGAAATGAATAATGAAGCGGCTTCGTCGTTTACTGCTCTCATGGACAAGTATCCTCAAAGCAGTTATGCTCCAAAGGCGGGTGTTCAGCTCGGACTGCTTTATTATAACGATAGTCGCTTGGATAACTCTATAGCAGCTTATAAACGTGTTATCAATAATTATCCGGGAAGCGAAGAAGCTAAAGTGGCAATACAGGACTTGAGGTCGGTTTACATAGAGAAAAATGATGTAAACTCTTATGTAACGTATGTCAACTCACTTAGCGGCAGTAATGTCCGTATTGAGGTCAGTGAGCAGGATTCGTTAACATACATTGCTGCTGAAAGGCTGTTCCTTAGAGGTGATTTCAATGGTGCCCTTAGCAGTATGACCGAATATCTGAGATTATATCCTGTAGGAGCATTCAGCTCGAATGCCAATTACTATCTTGCAAAAATCGCGTTCGACAGGAAAAATTATGCTGAAGCGAAACGGCTTTTCGTCATAGTATTAAACAGCGGTGACACAAAATTCCGCGAAGAATCGCTGGCACGCAAGTCGGAAATAGAGTATCTTGAAGAGGACTATTCGAACGCAATAAAAACATTCCGAGAGCTGCAGCAGGTTGCCGAATCGCGCGAAAACCGCGAGGCTGCGAAGCTTGGTATAATGAGGTGCGCTCAATATACAAACAATGAGGCTGAAGCGCTCGAAGCAGCAAACGAACTACTGAAAGAAACGAACCTTTCTCCCGAGATTGAAGCGGAGGCACGCTATTTGCGCGGCAAATCATACCTCAAACTGGGTGACGGCGATAAAGCGCTTGGCGATTTTACAGCGTTGAGCAAAGATACTCGAACTGTATATGGAGCAGAAGCAAAATACCAACTCTCGCAACTTTACTATGATAAAAAAGATGTGGCGAGGGCAGAAAAGGAACTTCTTAACTTTGTAGATAATGGAACACCTCACCAGTATTGGTTAGCACGCGGGTTTATACTTCTTGCCGACATCTATATCGACAAGGGTGACGAATTTCAAGCACGGCAATATCTAACTTCGTTGAAGAAAAATTATAGCGGAAGCGATGATATAGACCGTATGATAGAAAACAGATTAGAAAAATTAAAAAAATAAATAAGCCATGGTAATGCGTAAGATTCAAGTGGTGATTATATCAGCCCTCCTGTCAGGGGTGAGCTTTTCGGCATTTGCCCAAGAGACTGATAAGAATAAGGAGCAGCAAAACCTTAACAGGGAAATGACGCTCGAGAGAGAATATGACCCGATAGTACAGGATGCAACAAAAGTAAATACTCTTCCTGTCGTACGTGAGATGAGCGTAATGAAACGGCCTATCATTTATTCCGATTATGCGGTAGCTTTGATGCCTGATAAGGAAATGAATACCTTGCCTGCCGGCTCGCTGATGACAGATGTGGAACATCTCAAACGCAACGGTTACCTGCATTTCGGCGGTGGTATGCTAATGAATTTGACAGGCGATTTCGGCTACCATCTGCTTAATACTGAAAGTGATCACCTCGGCATATATTTCTCGCACCGCTCGATGAACGGAAATATTGAGTTCGATAAAGAATGGAATATGGAAAAGCATAAAGCGAAGTTCAATGATAATATGGGTGGGCTTGATTATAAGCATCGTTTCGATAAAGCAACTCTTAAGCTGGGAGGAAAATTCGGATATTCGGCGTTTAACTATTATGGTAAGCATGTTGCTTCAATGCCTATTAATTGGGGTGGATCTCCGATGACCGATACTACAACAAATCAGGGAAACCGCCTGATAAATGTTTATGGTGGCGTAACCTCTGATATTTCTTCGTATTATGGTTACCGGTTCGATGTCGGCTATACAAATTTTAATCAAAAATATTCGTTTAGCAGTGAATATGAAGGTATGACGGAAAATCATATAGATTTAGGTTTAGGCTTTAGCTCCCCGGTTAACGATGGTAAATTTTTTGGTGTTGACGTTAAAGCTAATATACTGAGCTATACTGCGCCTGCTATGCCCACAAATACTCCTAATTCTGCTATTTTTTCTGCTTTTTTATTAGATAGCGCTTTCAGTACTCATTTTAACGGAACTCTCACACCTTACTTCTGTATGGAGAATGATAAACTGAAACTGTTTTTGGGGGTTAACCTGATGTTTGTTTCTCAAAACAACGAAATAGATGTACTCGCCTCTCCGAATATAACTTTGGATGTACCTGTCTCAACTTGGACTGTTTTTTATACAAAGCTTGGAGGAGGAATAGAATCTAATTCCATGGCGGAATTATCGCGAACCAATCGTTATATTAATCCTACCTTTCCGGCTGACGCTTCAAAAACTTGGGCGGACCTGCAACTTGGGATACGTAGCAGCGCTTCGGCGGGACTTTGGTTTGACTTTTTCGCAGGGTATAAATATACAGATTCGGACATCTTATTTAATCCATCTCCTTACTTTATGCAAAACAGTGGTTTTCATAATGTCATTATGGCTTTTCAGCCGACAACACAACGAATACAAGTAGGCGCTGCACTAAAATATGACTTTCAAAAAGTTGTAGATTTTTATCTGAAGGGCGAATATAATCATTATATCGTGAAAGAATTGTTTGACAAAAATACATCGGAATATACAGGTACATGGAAAAGTGCCAGAGCTGCATTAGTTTCAAAGGATGATGAACTTAAAGCATACGGAAGACCGGAAATAGTTGCAAACGCAGGAATAAATGTGCGACCAATCAAGCCGTTGACGTTTAATCTTGACTACTGTATGATGTCAGGCATGTATGCACATGTTGATTTTGAGAATGTAAAGATGAAAGCGATAAATGACTTGCGCTTACGTGCTTCCTGGCAGTTTAATGATATGTTTAGTATATATGCACAATGTAATAACCTGCTGTTTCAAAAGAGCGAAATGTATTACGGCTATCCCGTGCAACCGTTTTCCGCTATGGCCGGTTTTAGCGTGAACTTTTGATAAGTTGATAGCGGAAAAAGTGAAAAATGAAAAGTGAAAAGTGAAAAATGAAAACACCGATTTAAAAAGTTAAAAATTAACATGTAGAGTGTGAGGTGTTTGGACGTAGTCAAAAGTGAAAAGTGAAAATCAAAAATGAAAAATAGCAAAAACAGGGCTTATTAATGAAAAAAATATTTGTTCTGCTGTGCCTGACTTTGGTTGTTGCAAATGTACAGGCGCAGTTTTTAGATAAAGTGAAGTGGTCGATTGAATTTATTGATCATCCATCGGCGGAAAAAGAAATTGTTTTTAAGGCGAATATAGAGAAAGGATGGCATATATACGATATGAACCTTCCCGATGGCGGACCTGTATCAACATCATTTACATTTGAAAATATACAGGGCGCGGAACTTGTTGGAAAACCGGTCTCTTCCGTTGCGCCTGTTGAGGTTTTTGATAAACAGTTTGAGATGAACATTCGCTGGTATTCTAATGAAGTCTTTTTTACACAAAAAATAAAGATTACTGATTATAGAAAATTCAAAGCCTCGGGCGAAGTTCAGTTTATGGCTTGTAATGATGAGACTTGTATTGCTCCTGAACGTATACCTTTTTCATTCGACAGGAGAAATATAAAAAATATACCCGAAATAAATTTATCGGATTCCTTGCCTGCAGATTCTTTACCGGAAAGTTTTGACGAAGAGAATGGTAATATATCGGAAGATAATAACGCAGGTTCGACAGACGGTGTATTATCTAAAATCAAATTGCCAGGTATAGTGGCCGGAAAAGTCGTTTCGGTTAATGATGTGCAAGTGGATGATGTGTCATGGTGGACACCCGTTATCGATGAACTTAAGGTTCTGGGCGACAAAACTTCATCAGCGACCGACCGCTCTTATTTATTTATCTTCATTGCAGGATTTCTTGGCGGTTTACTTGCCTTGCTCACGCCATGCGTGTGGCCGATGATACCGATGACGGTCAGCTTTTTCCTGAAACGGGCAAAGAGCCGCCGTAAAGCTATAAGTGATGCATTGCTGTACGGTTTTTCGATTATAGCGATATATCTTGCCATGGGGCTGCTTATCACGGGTATATTCGGAGCAAGTGCACTAAATGACTTGTCGACAAACGCCATTTTCAATATCATCTTTTTCCTTTTGCTTGTAGTCTTTGCCATATCGTTCTTCGGCGCTTTCGAACTTGTATTGCCGTCGTCGTGGACGAATAAAATGGACAGTAAAGCTGATACAACAACAGGGTTGTTAAGCATCTTTTTCATGGCTTTTACGCTTGTGCTTGTATCGTTTTCTTGCACAGGTCCTATCATTGGTACGTTGCTTGTGGAGGCAGCGTCTCAAGGTAATACTGCCGGTCCCGCTATAGGGATGTTCGGGTTTGCCCTTGCTCTGGCTATTCCATTTGCACTTTTTGCAATATTCCCAAATATGCTTCAGGCAATGCCTAAGTCGGGAGGATGGCTTAATACGGTTAAAGTAGTACTCGGATTCCTTGAGTTGGCGCTTGCACTGAAATTCCTGTCTGTAGCCGACCTTGCTTACGGCTGGCGTATTCTCGACCGTGAAGTGTTCCTTGTTCTGTGGATTGTAATATTTGCTTTGCTCGGCTTTTATCTTCTCGGTAAAATACGGTTCAGGCATGATTCGGAATTAAAATATGTTTCAGTAACGCGCCTGTTCTTGTCGATGATATCATTATCCTTTGCCATATATATGGTGCCCGGCTTGTGGGGTGCGCCGTTGAAGGCGATAAGCGCTTTTGCTCCGCCTTTACATACGCAGGATTTTAGCTTATACGATGGCGAAGTGCATGCTCAGTTTGATGATTATGATCGCGGCATGGAATATGCCACATTAGCAGGTAAGCCTGTCTTGATTGATTTTTCGGGTCATGGTTGCGTGAATTGCCGCAAGATGGAAGCAGCGGTATGGACAAATGTGCGAGTGAAGAAAATCATAGAAAATGATTTTGTGCTGATTACATTGATGGTCGACGATAAGACACGTCTTCCGCAAAATATTGAGATTGAAGAAAACGGAAGAAATCGTATTTTAAAAACGATAGGCGATAAGTGGAGTTACTTGCAACGCAGTAAGTTCGGTGCTAACGCCCAACCATACTACGTGATCCTCGATAACAAAGGATTCCCGTTATCACCTTCATATGCATATGACGAGAATATTCAAAAATACATCAATTTCCTCGAAGCAGGGAAAAAAGGGTATGAAAAATAGAGAAGAACAAATAGCTGCTTTCGGGCGGTTGCTCGATGTAATGGACGAGCTAAGGGAGAAATGTCCGTGGGACAGGAAGCAGACTAATGACAGCCTACGCGCTAATACAATAGAAGAGACTTATGAATTGTGCGACGCTATAGTGCGCGACGACCAGACAGATATAAAGAAAGAGCTTGGAGACTTATTGCTTCATGTGGTTTTTTATGCCAAGATCGCTTCCGAGAAAGAGACTTTCGACATTAAAGATGTGTGCGACGCTCTATGCGATAAACTGATATTCCGACATCCGCATGTGTTCGGAGATGTAGAAGCCGACACATCACGCAAGGTGGAACAGAATTGGGAACAACTTAAACTGAAGGAAAAAGGCGGAAACAAATCTGTTCTCGAAGGAGTTCCCGCAGCTTTGCCGTCAATTATCAAAGCTCAACGTATACAGGAGAAAGCACGTAATGTAGGGTTTGACTGGGAAATACGCGAACAAGTATGGGATAAAGTCGAAGAAGAGCTTGCAGAGCTAAGGCAAGAGGTGAGCAATATGGATGATGACAGGAAAGAAGCCGAGTTCGGCGATTTTATGTTCAGCATGATAAATGCAGCCCGCCTGTATAAAATAAATCCCGATAACGCCCTCGAACGTACAAATCAAAAGTTTATTCGCCGCTTCAACTACCTTGAGGAACACACCCTGAAAAAAGGGCTGTCACTAAAAGAAATGTCCCTTACCGAAATGGATGTCTTCTGGGAAGAAGCAAAACGAAAGGGACTTTAAAACAATAAAAAAAATGAGAGCTTCAGCTCTCATTTTTTTTATTGTTTTAAGCATATCTCTATAGCGTCCATGGTTGAACGAAAAGGTTTGCTTATCTCTATCTGGTCTTTGACAGTTTTGACAGCGTGCATGACTGTTGCGTGGTCTTTACCGCCTACAACCTTGCCTATATGTGAATATGATGAGTCAGTATATTTTTTAGCGAAGAACATCGTTATCTGGCGCGCCTGAACAATCTCATGTTTGCGTGATTTTGTCTGGATCAGTGCTTCATCAAGATTGAAGTAACGGCATACTATTTCTTGTATCTTTTTTATTGTAAGCTGCTTTTTTTCGAGGCGTACGGTCTGACCGATAACCTGCTTAGCTAAAGTGATATCAATCTCTTTGTCCGAAATAACGGAGTAGGCCATCAACGAAACGAGTATACCTTCAAGGTCACGAACGTTTTCAGTAACGTTATCTACGATAAAATCAAATACGTTTTCCGGGATATCAAGTCCCTCGTGTTCAATCTTGTTACGAAGGATTTTCTTGCGAAGTTCAGGGTCAGGGCGTTCAATCTGTGCTGTCATACCCCATTTAAGGCGCGAGATAAGCCTTTCTTCCATACCTTGCAGGTCAACAGGAGCGCGGTCGCATGTCAGGACAAGCTGTTTGCCTAACTGGTGCAAGTTATTAAATATCTGGAAAAATATCTCCTGTGTCTTTGTCAGCCCTATCAGTTCGTGAATATCGTCTAAAATTAGAATATCTACACTTTGATAAAAACTTAAAAAATCGTTTGTCACATTTTTGCGCACAGCATCAGTATATTGGAGGCGGAATAAGTTTGCCGATACGTAGAGTACACGTTTCTCCGGGAATAACTTACGTATTTTTACTCCGATAGCGTGGCAAATATGTGTCTTACCTACACCTGACCTGCCATATATAAATAATGGATTAAAGGCTGTTTTTCCGGGATCGGACGCTATCTTTTCCGATACCGCACGTATAAGTTTATTACTTTCGCCTTCGAAAAAATTATCGAAGTTGTATCTCGGATTAAGTTGTGAGTCAATATCTTGCGACGCAACTTTAAAGGGGCCTGGAGCCTTTGTCGTGTCTATTTTATTTGGAGAATGAGAATGTATACTTTTTGCCTCTTCTCCGGGGTAAGTAATGCTGTTGCCATTGATCTTATTTTGTTGCCCGCTTACCATTATACGGTATTTCAGGGTTGTGCCTTCGCCAAATACTCGATTCAGCGTCATTTTAAGTACATTTACATACTTTTCTTCCAGGTATTCGTAGAAGAATTGGCTGGGAACCTGGATTGTGAATTTGTGGTCTTCATAAGATAAAGGAATGATAGGCCTGAACCAAGCCTCAAATGCTGCACCCGGAACAATATCCTTTATGACTGTCAGACAGTCTTCCCACATTAAATTAGAATTTTTTTGCATACACTAATATAGTCTTAAAGTCTTCTTAATTTTTTTGTAGTGCAAAGATTAGAAAAATATTTATGAAAAAAAACTCCATTTTTATTTGGATATTTCAACTATTCAATATTGCATTTTGATTCAAATAATTATGAATAAAATATTGATAATTAAATGAGTCACCTAAGTGAAGTAGCTCCTTTTATTGAAAAGACGGTATGTTTGGGCCCTTTATGATTTCTCGTGAATTATTGTGAAATAATGTGTAGTATTTTGCAAAATAAACTATAATCAAACATTTACGTTTTTAATTTTAGAGATATTTTTTTTTTGTAATTTAGACGCTGTCTAAATTAAGAATATTTGTTCCTGATAAGAATATTTTTTTGAATAAGAAAAACCAAAAGTGTCAGAATAATGAAAAACGGACATATTTTTTAGGATTTTGTTTGAAATCAAACAGCAGTCCCGATGCATTTTCCATTGTCCGGTTGAGGTTATTGTATAGCAGAGAGTCATTGAGTAACAACCCCAAAGAGTTATCCGTAGAGTTTAGTTTCAGAGTCAGTCCGTTTAAATTTCCAAGCGTCGAATTCAGGTTATTGATGCTTTGTTCAAGTTCGAGTTTGTTTAGGTTTTCACTGAAAAGCGACAGGTTTGATGTTGTCATTTTAAGGCCGGCTGAAATTTCAGGAACGTCTTTTCTCAGGAAAGAGTTTAGTTGAATCGAGGAAGACTCAAGTTGCTTCGTCGTTTTTTCGAGGTTGGTAAGCGACTGCGACAGCGCAGGGTTGTTGACAAGCGCTTGAAGCCCGACTAAGATAGAATCTAACTTGGGAAGCAAATCTGCAACGGCAGGGAGAATGTCTTCTTCGACAGACGACATCATTCCTCCCTTGACACGTGCTTCGAGTATTTCACCAGGTTTGAGGTATTCGCCTGAAAAAGTATTCAATATGATGCTTAATTCAGCGCCGCTTAGCAGCGTGGAGCCTATTGAAACATAGCTGCCTTTATTTATTTTCATGCCTTTATCGAGGCTTATCTCCAGCATTATTTTATTGACTGACGAATAATCATATTCAATGCTGCGTACCAATCCTATTTTAAAGCCTTCAACAAAAACAGGTGTTGATATGCTAATATCTTTTACGTTTGTGCATGATACATAAAAGTAATTTGCCGGTTTGAACATGTTTATTCCTTTCAGATAGTTCACTCCTATATATAGTAAAACAAGACTTAATATGGTAACAAAACCAATTATTATTTCTTTGGAAAATCTCTTGCTCATAGTGTTTTATTTATTAGTTTATCCTTTCTCCGTCTTTCATCCTTATAATAAATGCTCCCTTGAAGTCTTTAGTTGCCTTGACAAGCATGTTTTGAATCTTCCTGTAGTCGGAAGTGGAACCGTACGTATATTTATATATACCTTTATCAAGATAAAATGATATCTCCTTGTATCCCTTAAATCGTTTGTCGTTTACAGGTATTTTTTTATCTGACGTCAAAATCTGAATTTTATATAATATCTCTTCCTTTTTTTCTTTATCGGAAGTGTTTTGTGATATTATCGGAGGCAAAAATTCTTCTGTCACTATTACTTCTTCTTCAAAATCTTCCGAGAATATCGTCGAAGGGATAGGTTGAATATCAGTTATACTCGCCATATTTCCTTTCTTGCGGTCGTAATCATACTTATAATCGGCAAAGGCTCTGTATATGGAGCGTGCAATTGTAGTTTTTCCGTTATCGGTAACTAAGAAACGTTCTTCGGTGCGGTTAGAGAGAAATCCCATTTCTATTAGTACGCTCGCCATACTCGTCTTTCGAAGGACAAGGAACCCTGCCTGTCGTACCCCGCGGCTTTCTCGTTTTGATCTGACAAATGATTTTTCTATAAGTGAAGCTAACAGTAAGCTTTGTTCCAAGTGTTTGTTGTTCATCAATTCGAAAATAATGTATGATTCTGTGGAGTTAGGGTCAAATCCTTCGTATTTTTGCTTATAATCGTCTTCCATAAGGATTGCCGAGTTTTCACGCATGGCGACATCAAGATTTTCAGCCGAGCTTGCCAGACCTATAGCATAAGTCTCTGTACCCGAAGCATTGCCTCTTTTCGCGGCATTGACATGAATTGATATAAATAAATCGGCTTTATTCCTGTTTGCAATATTTGCACGCTCGTCCAAGGCTATAAATTTGTCCGTTTTCCTTGTGTAAATAACTTTTACATCCTTGTAATTTTTTTCGATAAGCTCTCCCAATTGCAGTGTTACAGAGAGGTTTATGTCTTTTTCTTTAGATATGGCTCCTACACATCCGGGGTCTTTACCTCCATGCCCGGGATCCAAAACGACAATGAATGGTTTTTGAGCCTTTGCACTTAACAGGCTCAAAATAATGAGTGGTATTATGTATATACATTTTCTCATCCGGATATCATGATTCGAATTTTGTAGCAAAGATAGTGCAAGCTGAGCGCAATTCAAAAAAACTTGTTTTTTTTAATAGCCGAAGCGCAGCCTATCTTCGTTATTTTTGAAACAAAGATAAAAAAAAAGGCCTTTTTCAAGGCCTTTTTTTTTTAATAATTCTTATTTATTAGTTTTCGGATACCACTTCGAACGGTATTTCTACCGTAATTTCTTTGTGTAAACGCACTTGTGCTTTGTAACTTCCTACTTCTTTAACAGAATCTTTGATATAGATAATTTTACGATCTATATCAAAACCTTTCTTTGCCAACTCTTCTGCAACCTGTATGTTCGATACTGATCCGAATATTGTACCGGTAGAGCTTGTTTTTGCTCCAATGATAAGTGTAGTACCTTCTATTTTAGCGGCAAGATCCATTGCATCTTGTTTAATCTTCGCCAATTTGTGAGCGCGTTGTCTCTGATTCTCAGCCAATACTTTCTTTGCAGATTCAGAAGCGATAACTGCCTTACCTTGCGGGATTAGAAAGTTACGTCCGTAGCCGCTTTTCACGTTTACGATATCGTCTTTGTAGCCTACATTCACTACATCTTCTTTCAAAATAATTTCCATATTCTGTCTCCTCTTTTTTTATTATTTCATTAAAT
>JGI994J12354_10004518_pt1 | contig 12479 bp, 12 predicted proteins | sample IntmicLarv3ML3BL_FD_12354 | JGI IMG/M metagenome (IMG submission 12354)
ATCAGCTGGAGCTCCGCTCTTATTACTTACTGCGTTCAGGGGCTTGCTGCCAGATATCCCTTTATAAACATAGGCAGCACCGGTCAAAGCACCGCGGGCAGTCCCTTACATTACTTAAAGGCGGGAACCGGCAGCAAAAATATTCTATATAANGCATCCCACCACGCCAATGAATGGATTACAACACCCGTTCTCATGCATTTTTTTGAGAATCTCTTAATCGCATATTCAAATGATAAACAGATTTTCAATTTCAATGCACAGGACATACTGCAAGAAGCCTCGCTGTGGATTGTTCCCATGGTAAACCCTGACGGTGTTGATCTGGTAACAGGTGACATTAATTCCGGCCCTAGCTATAATAGCGCCCGTGTTCTCGCAGCCGCCTATCCTGAAATTCCTTTTCCCTCAGGCTGGAAGGCGAATATCCGCGGAATAGACCTGAATCTGCAATATCCCGCCGGTTGGGAAAAGGCTCGTGATATCAAGTTTGAACAAGGTTTTGACCGTCCCGGTCCGAGAGATTATGTCGGCACCAGCCCGCTGTCCGCGCCGGAGAGCCGCGCCATGTACGGCTTCACCAGAGAAATTGAGCCCTTGCTGACCTTAGCTTATCACAGTCAGGGCGAAGTGATATATTGGAAATATCTAGACATGGAGCCTCCCCGCTCCCGGGAAATTGCCATGAAATTCGGAGAGGTCAGCGGATATCTGGTTGAGGAAACCCCTTATGCTTCCGGATTTGCCGGATATAAAGACTGGTTTATTCAGGACTTCGACCGTCCGGGCTATACCATTGAAGTCGGTCTTGGTGAAAATCCCTTGCCGCTCTCCCAATTTGATAAAATCTATCGAGATAATCTCGGAATTCTAGTCCTTGGCATGACAATGGTATAATGCATAGGGCAAAAATGACAAAACAAGGCTTCCTTTATGTTTGGAAGCCTTGCCGTATTTCCGCTTACGAATTTACCCGTTTCCCTCAAGGTAGTTTTTTATAGCCTTTGCATCCTCAATTTCAAGCCCTCGTTCTCCGCCAAGGGATTCAAGATGGTGGCGAAATTCATGACGCAGAATATCCCATAGCTCTTTTCTCAGTTCATCACGGGATAAATGGCTGTATACACGCATCAGCGATCCGTAGTATATATTGATATATCTGCCCATGAGGCTGCCGCGGTTATAATCTCCCATAATATACAAATCGTTGGCTCTTGCGTGGGGACTGTATACCACATCGGGAAGCAGGTTGATTCCGCCGTTGAGCTCTTTAAAAAACACCTGGGGAATATCCTCGGAAAGCTCGTCTAAAATCTCGTGGACTTCATCTATTGTCATAGTATTCCCATTTCCTTTCGCTTTTTTCCGGAAAATACTGTACTTTCTCTTATTTCTTAATTATACATGAAATCTGCACATTTTGCATTATATTGTATCATTTTGATATATAAATATAAATAAACATATTCAGATTTTTTGACAAGTTGCTAGAAATTTCTGTAACCCTCTTTAAAATAATCCCATTGCGGTGTATAATACAAAACTAATACACTCCAAGCAGAGGTACTTACCTTTGATGAGGAAAATTTTTAAATGAAATACGATTATTGGAAAATACCAAATACCCCGGCATGTCTCTCAAATGCTCCGGAGTGCCTTTTAAGCGAAGGCTACCCCCCTCTTTTAGCTGCGGTTCTTGCCTCAAGAGGCTTTGACTGTGCTGACAGCGCAAGGGGTTTTCTGGAAAGTGATTCATCTTCTATCCACGACCCCATGCTTCTGGCAGATATGGATAAAGCTGTCTCGCGCATCCGCATGGCTTTGGACCGCGGTGAGCACGTAGCAGTTTACGGCGATTATGATGTAGACGGTATAACCGCATCCTGCTTAATGACGGATTGCATCCGCTCAATGGGACTGCGCTGTGAATTATATATTCCGGATCGAATCGAAGAGGGCTACGGTCTTAACGAGGCAGCCATTGACTGTCTGAGCGGTATGGGAGTCAATCTCATTATCACAGTGGACTGCGGTGTCACCGGGGTTGAGGAAACTCTCCACGCCCGCAGTCTTGGCATAGATATGATTATAACGGACCATCATGAGTGTTCTCCGACGCTGCCTGAAGCTGCGGCGGTAATTGATCCAAAGCGCCCGGACTGTGAATACCCTTTTAAATTCTTAGCCGGTGTTGGTGTGGCATTCAAGCTTGCATGCGCACTTTCCGGTGATACCGGGCATACTTTAAAAAGATATGCAGACCTTGTTGCCATCGGAAGCATAGCGGATGTTATGCCTCTCACCGGTGAAAACCGCCATATAATACGCGAAGGTCTGGAAAACATCCTGTCATCACCACGTCCGGGCATCAAGGCTCTGATAAACGAAGCCGGCATTGACGGGAAAAAACCATCAGCCATGAACATTGGTTTTTCTATTGCTCCCCGGCTAAATGCTTCCGGCCGCCTTGGCCGCTCAGATATTGCCGCCGAGCTTCTTCTCAGCGCCGATCCTATGCGCTGTGAGCAGCTTTCCAATGAATTATGCAGTCTCAACCGCAGCAGACAGAACATCGAGCATGAAATATGGGAACAGGCGACATCTATGCTTGACGGAACTTCCCCTGACACCCCAATCGTCCTTGCTGAGGACAATTGGCATCAGGGTGTTGTCGGCATTGCGGCAAGCCGTCTCACAGAGGCTTTTTCGCTGCCTGCGATTATGATATGTCTTGATGGTGATAAAGGCATGGTGATAAAGGTAAAGGCTCCTGCCGAAGCTTCGGCGGATTTAATCTCTTTGAAGCTCTCTCAGCATGCAAAGATGAGCTTGTGAGTTTCGGTGGTCACGCTCTTGCAGCAGGACTGACAATAAGACGTGACAAGATAGACAGCTTCCGCAGCGCTCTCGCAAAGTATTATGCCGATAACAAACCGGAGCATGGCTCCGCTCTCAATATCGACCTTTGCATAGGTGACCCTAATCTCCTTGACAAGCAAAATGTCAGTGCTCTTGAGCTTCTTGAGCCTTGCGGAAAGGATAACCCCCGTGTTATTCTTTGTATGACAGGTGTTGAGATTGAGAGCATTACTCCCATAGGCGGCGGAAAGCACCTAAAGCTGAAAATCAGGAAATTCGGAACTGAATTTGGCTGCGTGTTCTTCGCGCAAAGAGCCGAGGATTTAGATCTTCTCCCCGGTGACAGGGCTGATATTGCTTTCACCCCTCAGGTAAACGAATTCAGAGGCAGACGTACGATCCAGCTTCTCGTGACCTCTATGCGCCGCACAGATGAGCACGAGCTTTGCAGACGAATACTCACAGGTGCCCCCTTGGCGGTTCATGAACTCTCAGATTCCTTGCCGCAAAGGTCTGATTTTGTAAAGCTGTGGAAACGGCTCTCCGCTCTTGGCGGCACTTTGGATGCTCCTCTTGAGGATGCTATGCATAGTATAAACACAGGAGGTTTCTGGGCGACAGACTGTCTCTGCTTTGCGGTATTCGAGGATATCGGCTTAATAAATATCTCTTTTTTAAATGACCAATTGGTTATATCACAAAAAAACAATCCCGGAAAAGCAGATCTGGAAGCATCGGTCAAGTTGAAAATGTACAGAGAAATAGCAGCGAGTTTAAATACGGATAATTACACAGGGAGGTGACATTATAGTGGACGAAAAAAATAAAGCCTTATTGGAAGACAGATATCATCTGCTGGTAGAAAAAATACTGGAATACAATTCTTCTGCCGATCTGGCACGTATTCGCGCGGCATACGACTGTGCCGAGGCCTCTCATAACGGGCAGACACGCAGAGATGGCAGTCCCTATGTCACCCATGCAATAGCGGCAGCGGAAATATCCGCAGAGATGGGGCTGGACGAGGACAGCATCGTGGCTGCTCTGCTCCATGACTGCATTGAAGACACGACCATGAGTTATGAGGACATTTCAAAAAAGTTTGGTCCTGTCGTAGCTGATATTGTCGAAGGCGTTACAAAGCTGACCCGTGTGCAGTACACAAGTAAAGAAGACGAACAGATGGAGAATCTTCGCAAGATGCTCATGGCTATGGCTAAGGACATCCGTGTAATTCTCATAAAAATCGCCGACCGCCTGCACAACATGCGCACAATGGACTACCAGTCCCCTGAAAAACAGCGCTCAAAATCTCTTGAAACAATGGAGATTTATGCTCCCATCGCTCACCGCCTTGGAATGCAGAAGATAAAGTGGGAACTGGAAGACCTTTCACTTTTATATCTCGATCCCATTGGCTATCAGGAAATCACCATGATGCTNGACAAACGCAAAGANGTTATGGAAGATTTCATGAGCGGTGTTGAGAGCAGAATCAAATCCCGCCTTGATGACTGGGGCATAAACGCCACAGTTTTCAGCCGCATGAAGCACATCTACAGCATATACAGGAAAATGTATGCCCAGAAAAAAGACCTTCAGGAAATTTTTGACCTCTGCGCCTTTCGCGTCATTGTGGACAATATTAACGACTGCTACAATGTTTTAGGTCATATGCACGACATGTACAAACCCATTCCCGGAAGGTTCAAGGACTATATAGGCACTCCGAAACCGAATATGTACCAGAGTGTGCACACCACTGTTATCGGAACAGAAGGCATTCCATTTGAAGTTCAAATACGCACATGGGAAATGCACCACACTGCCGAATACGGCGTTGCCGCCCACTGGAAGTATAAGTCCGGAGATTCCGGTGTGAAAACAGGCGATGAGGATAAATTTGCCTGGGTNCGGCGCCTTCTTGAAACACAGCAGAACAGTGACGCNCAGGATTTTGTTCACAATCTAAAGGTGGATATGTTCGCAGACGAGGTATTCGTGTTCACCCCCCGTGGCGACGTNATCAATCTGCCTGCCGGTGCCAATCCCATTGATTTTGCTTATAATATTCACTCAGCTATCGGAAACAGTCTCATAGGCGCAAAGGTAAACGGGCGTATTGTGCCTCTCAGCCATGTGCTTCAAAACGGCGATATTGTTGAGGCTATGACATCCAAGTCGGCATCAGGCCCAAGCCGTGACTGGATGAAAACCGTTAAGAGCGGTGAAGCACGAAATAAAATCAAGCAGTGGTTTAAAAAAGAGCGCCGTGAGGAAAATATCATCCACGGCAAGGAAATGTTTGAAGCTGAAATCAAGCGTGTTGGACTTTCCATACCAAATATCACAAGCGAAGATTTGCTCCCCAGTATTTTGAAAAAACTGGCTATCACCTCTCTTGACGACATGTATGCCTCAATTGGCTACGGCGGTATGACATCCACACGTGCTGTCAACAGAATCAAGGACGAGATTGTTAAAGCAAATAAACCCGCTCACAGGACAGTTCTGGACAGGCTTAATGAAATTACTGAAAAGAACCAGCAAAAACAGCTGCATGAAAAAAGTAAAGCAGTTCAGGGAGTTCTGGTCGAAGAACTGGACAACTGTCTCGTCAAGTTCGCCCGCTGCTGCACTCCTGTTCCCGGGGATGATATAATCGGATTTATCACACGCGGCTATGGCGTATCTATCCACAGAAGCGACTGCCCCAACCACACCACCAACACTGACGAAGACGGACGATGGATAAAGGTGAGCTGGTCAGATACCACCAATGACCGCTATACTACCACTCTGAAAATTCTTGCCCGCGACCGCAGTGCTCTTGTAATGGACATCGCATCTGTGTTAAACAGCCTTTCTGCGAAGGTCCGAAGCCTTTCTGCCAGAGATATTGGCGGAGAAAAAGCAACAGCCACAATAACTCTGGAAGTCAAAGATACTGATGAGCTTAAAACCATTGTCTCCCGCCTCTCCGGAATTTCCGGTGTGAGCGAAGTGAACCGTGCAGGTTAAAAGTAAAAAACAGGAGAAATCAATATGCGCGCCGTACTGACACGAGTCTCCTCTGCGTCCGTCACCATTGACGGAGCTGTTAAGGGACAAATCGGAACCGGTTTTCTGGTGCTTTTAGGCATACATTCAGAAGATACGGAGACAGAAGCAAAAAAGATTGCCGATAAAATATGCGGACTTCGCATATTCGAGGATGAAAACGGCAAGATGAATATTGCGCCTCAGGACGCAAATGCCGAATTCTTAATTATATCCCAGTTCACTCTTTACGGCGACTGCAAATCGCGGCGTCCCGGATTCACCGCCGCTGCCCGTCCCGATACGGCAATCCCTTTATATGAGCTTTGCATATCAGAGTGCCGCAGCCGCGGCTTTAAAGTGGAAACCGGTGAGTTTGGTGCAGATATGAAGGTTTCGTCTGTGAATGACGGTCCTGTGACACTTATCTTGGACACGGACTCTCTATAACAATATACAGGAGGAACAGCTATGCTAATTAAAACCTTGCAGCTTGGTCACATTGAAACGAACTGTTATATCGTCAGCGATGAGAATACCCTTGAGTGCGCTGTTATTGATCCGGGTGACGAGTCCAATACCGTGATGGATTATCTGGAGCAAAACAACCTTAAATGCAAGTATATTTTTGTTACCCACGGACATTTTGACCACACAATGGCTGTTGATTCTGTTCACAAGGAAACCGGCGCAACAGTGTGTATCAGCGAAAAAGATGTTGGCAGCGATATTTCCCGCATGCCCTTTACATTCATACCTCCGGAGGGCACGGTTTTCTATAAAGAAGGCGATAAATTTAGTGTAGGCGGTCTTGAGTTCACTGTAATTGAAACTCCGGGGCACACCCCCGGCGGCGTCACCATTATTTGCGGCAACGCCCTTTTCACAGGCGATACTCTTTTCAAAGACTCCTGCGGACGCACTGATTTTCCAGGCGGCGACATGCAAATTCAGCTTCAGTCGCTAAAGCGCCTCGCAGAACTTCCGGGGGATTATGAGGTCTACCCCGGGCATATGGACTCCACCACACTGGAGCGTGAACGCCGCTTCAACTACTATATAAAATATGCCCTTGGTGAAGAAGAATAACCTTTTAGCACAGCACTCCTCAGCGCTGATATGTACATTTTAGATGTACATATCAGAAAAAATATGTTCAGTTTATTCGGCATTTTCTCTATATATTTGTCAAATATTCATGTGTTTCTATATAGTAATTATTTGGGTAAAACTTGTATTGCTTTTTATTCTATGATAGAATCAGAGAAACTGCTGTGATCGGGGTATCAATGAATGACTAATAGAGATAGACAGGCATTGGAGTCCAAAGAGCGAATTTTCAATGCTGCAATTGATCTTATTCGGGAAAAAGGATATGATAATGTTACAATCGAGGACATATGCAATAAGACCGGTATGTCTGTAGGTGCCTTTTATCATTACTTTAAGAGTAAAAGCGAAATTGTTGCTCACAGCCAATTGTTTTACAATGAGGCACTGGAAAAAGTCCTGAAGGAGTCTCAAGAACTGAGTGCAAAGCAAACTTTCGAGAATGTAATTGCCGCCATTGTAAAACATGTCACCATTGACGGACTGGAACTATGCCGTGAACGCAGCAAGCAGCTGGTCAGCGGACGCTTTTTCTCTGACTCTGTAGATTTCCATGGTATTCTTTATAATTTAATCATAGATAAGGCACTGGAAAATGACGAATTCATACCTGGTCTGGATGACCGGGTGTCGCTTATCGGATATCTCAGCACCAATGTAACAGGCTGGTTTGCCTGTTGGTGTGTCGCAGGTGATGCGCTGTCTTTTGCAGACATCGTCCTCCCTCAATCTCAGTTTTTGATAAAAACCTTATTCAAAGACTAAATACAAAACCTGTGTTTTTAACCGGAACTATATCAGTGCTTTCATCGTCAAATGCATTGATATAGTTTTATTTTTTAGTTTACTTTTTAGATTTCTTGTTTATTTCAATATATAAGAAATTTAGGTATAGAATATATAGAATTAACTCATATCAACTGTCAAAGCCTCACCCCTGAACTTGTTGAACAATTAAAGTTTACCTTGACAAAACTCCAAATATTGAATATATTAATAATATCTAAAATATTTAATTATATTGGAGTGACTGAGTTGAAGCACAAGAAAATTGCCTCTGTTTCAAATGAGTGTGTTGCTTGCGGAAACTGTCAGAATTATTGTCCCCGCGATGCAATTTCAATTTTCCGCGGCATTCGCGCCGTAGTTGATGCGCAAAAGTGTGTGGGATGCGGAAAGTGCGAAACAGCATGTCCGGCAGGTGTGATTTCCTTATCCGTNAAGGAGGCCGAATATGCGTAATAAGCANTGGTATGACTATCTTTGGCTGGCATCACTGCTCTATCTCACTTTGGGATTTTTCAATATTCTTTTTGCATGGCTTGGTCTCATTTGTTTTATTACTCCTCTTGCCCTTTCCATTTCCGGGAGAGGAAAAATCTATTGTAACAGGTATTGCGGACGAGGCAAGCTTTTTGAAATTCTTGGAGGCAGATTCGGATTGTCGCGGAAAAAAACTCCGCCGCCGTTTCTCCGCTCAGTATGGTTTCGCTATGGATTTTTGGCGTTCTTTATGACTATGTTTATGCTAATGATTTATTCAACATATCGTGTGTTTGCCGGAGCTCCCCTTGAAAAAACCGTTACCTTGCTTTGGACATTCAAGCTCCCCTGGCATTGGGCGGATGTGTCAACAGTAACGCCCTGGATTGCCCGTTTTGCTTTCGGTTTTTATGGAGTCATGCTCACCTCAACAGTTTTGGGTCTTGCCACAATGATAATCTTCAAACCCAGATCCTGGTGTGTATACTGCCCCATGGGTACTATGACTCAAGCTATTTCCAAGATAAAAAAATAACCGCGGGAGGTCCGCTGTGGAATACTTGATATCTTTTTTTGAAGGCGTAATCACCTTTGTGTCCCCCTGTTTATTACCAATGCTCCCGGTATATATATCCTTTTTTGCCGGAGGAGATGTCAGGGAGGAAAAATACCGTGCGCTGAAAAACGCCTTAGGTTTCGTTCTCGGCTTCACAATAGTCTTTGTGCTTCTCGGTGTTTTCGCAGGGACTCTGGGGCGGCTGCTGTTAAGATACCAGACGGCTGTCAATATCATTTCCGGACTTATTGTTATAATTTTCGGACTTAATTTCATCGGCATTCTGAAAATTCCCATACTAAATAAAACCTTCAAGCTTGATGCGGACACAAAGGATTTAGGCTTCTTTTCATCTCTTTTATTCGGAATTGTTTTTTCTGTGGGCTGGACACCTTGTGTCGGCGCGTTTCTTGGCTCTGCCCTTATGCTGGTATCCCAGCAGGGTTCAGCCGTGAAAGGCACTATCATGATGCTCTGTTACTCAGTAGGGCTTGGTATCCCTTTTATCGTCTCCGCTGTCCTGATCGACAGGCTTAAATCCACATTCGACTTTATAAAAAAGCACTATGCCGCGGTTAATATCATATCAGGCGCATTTCTTATTGCAATTGGAATTCTGATGATGACAGGGTATATGAACTATTTTCTATCCCTGCTGACATTTTAACAACAGTGAGAGGAGAACAATATGTCCGGTAAAGGAAAGACCATATTATTTATAGCAGTTTTTGCACTCTTCATTGCAGGCAGTATATTGGCTTACAACATGCTGTCCGTTTCTACACCTCTGGATGCACAGTCAGACACAGCGCAGGAAATCACGGAGCCGTCTGCAACCTCTGAAAACACCCAACCCTCAATTAACACTGCCGAGCCTGAGGAAACTTCCGACAAAATCAAAGCTCTGGATTTCACCGTAACAGATATTGACGGAACTGAAATTAAGCTCTCTGACTTAGAGGGAAAACCTGTTGTGCTGAATTTCTGGGCAAGCTGGTGTTCTCCCTGTAAAATTGAGATGCCGGAATTTGACCTGGTTTGGCAGGAGATGGGCGATGAGGTGGAGTTCATGATGGTTGACCTTGTTGACGGCTTTCAGGAAACTGTCCAGACCGGCTCAAAATATATCTCAGATCAAGGTTTTTCTTTCCCTGTCTATTATGACACTTTGGCAGAAGCCGCATATGCATATGGTATACGTGCCATACCTACCACTGTTTTCATTGATAGAGATGGTTATGCACTTTCTGCTGTCCAAGGCACTATAAATGAAGATGTTCTTCGTAAAAATATAGACTTAATAAAATAAGGCTTAACAATTGGAGTGTAAAAGAATGTCAACTGAATTGTATACAAGGTGCCCGGAAATGGAACGTAATGCGAAGCAGATCGCAGAAATGCTCAAACTCCTCGCCAATGAAAACCGGCTTCTGATTCTCTGTGCACTAATGGAACAGCAGCTGACAGTTGGTGCATTGGCAGAATTCGTACCTAACATCACTTTGTCGGCGCTGTCACAACACCTGACGCTTCTAAAAACCGCCGGCATACTCAGCTCCGAGAAAAAAGGTCAAAATGTAACATACGCCATCGCCGATGAGCGGGTAACCGGACTTGTTCAGGCTTTAAAGAAATACTACTGTCCGTAAACTGATTGAAAATCATATTTTTCGGCAAGCTGAGTCAGGTGCAGTTTTCTTCTGTGCCTGGCTTTTTTGTTTGCGGCTGTAAAGTATACCTTCCTTGACAGGCTTGTTAATAATGGTATAATTAGATGTTATAAATCCAGTATAGGGAACATATTATGATTTTTTCATCTTATACGTTTATTTTTGTTTTTCTGCCGCTGGTGCTTCTTGGCTATGCAGCTGCCGGCAGGATATGGGGAAAGACAGCCTGTAAAATTTGGCTTGTGGGTGCTTCCCTTGTATTTTACTCCCACACAAACCGAAAGCTCTTTTTGCTTTTGGCCGGTACTATATTGTTTAATCACCTCTGTGTAACTGTCATTCAGCGGTTCGGGGCGGAAACACGCCAGTCCAGAATTTCTCTTGCCTGTTCCATTGCCGGTAATCTTGGACTGCTTTTCTACTTTAAGTATTCAAATTTTTTCCTCCAGAACTTAAACCGTTTTGCGGGTACCGGATTTGCACTCAGAAATATTATACTTCCCCTCGGCATCTCTTTTTTTACATTTCAAATCATCTCCTATGTTATTGATGTATACCGGGGAAAATATAAAGCCGGTAATCTTCTCGACTTTTCACTGTTCGTCACTTTTTTCCCCCAGCTCATTGTTGGACCGGTTATTCGCTATGATGAGATGGAACCGCAGATTAATTCCGATACATTCGGCAAGTTCGATAAGCAGAGCATTATTGAGGGTATAATACTTTCACCATAGGCTGTGTGAAAAAAAGCATTATTGCCGACCCCCTCATAACACACGCTCAGGCTTTTTATGCAGGGAGCTATTATTCAAATATTGTCATGGCGTGGTCGGGTGTTTTGGCTTACACTTTTGCGTATTATTTTGATTTCTCCGGATACATTGATATGGCTTTGGGGCTTGGTCGCTTCTTTAACATAAAACTCCCGCAGAACTTCAATTCGCCGTATAAATCGGTGGATTTTGCCGACTTCTGGCGGCGTTGGAATATGAGCATTTCACTGTTTTTCAACGACTATATCTTTAAGTCAATTTTTAAATTCGGTGACCGTTACGGCAAATTGATTCTGGCAACCATGACAACCTTCCTCGTGTCCGGCATATGGCACGGCGCGGGCTGGCATTTCATCGCATGGGGGCTGTTTAATGGTGTTTTGGTCTGCATTGCGAACATCATGACCCTTAAACGCAAGAAGTTCAAAAAACCGCTGGGTTGGGCACTGACTTTTTTCTCAGCTCTCATGGCAAGAGTGCTGTTTGACAGCGGAAATATCGGACAGGCCATACAGGTCTACAAGCTCATGTTTGATATCCGTCCGCTCTTCAGAGCCGGTGCTCTGACTATGGCACGTTCATATATCAGCGAGCATTTTGGAATTGTACTTCTCATGGCAGCATGTGCGGGGATTTGTTTTTTCCTGCCCAACTCAAATGAGATTATTGATAAGTACAAACCCAAACCCATTTATGCCGCGCTATGCGGATTCGGGTTTGCGGCAGCGCTGTTTTTTATGGGCTCTATATCTAATTTTCTATATTTCCAATTTTAGGTGACATATTATGACTTTAAAACAATGGTTATTCGCATTTATCCTCGGAACCATTCTGGGCGTCGCTCTTTTTGTGGCATTCAATTTCCTCACCGACCCCTTTGGTGTTTTTGGCGATAAAGTGCTGGATGAACCTTCTTACAACATGACGCAGAATCCGCGCACGGCAAAAATCGCATACATGGACAAGCATTTCAATGAATATGACAGCTATATTGTGGGCTGCTCAAAAACCAGTTCTTTTCCCACAGAAAAGCTAAACGAGGGNTTTGACGGNGCAAAATTNTATAACATGCTCATGTACGGCGGGGATCTGTTCGATGTTGAGCTGACCTGCAGNTATTTGATTGAAAACTACCAAGTAAAGAACCTTGTGGTGAACATGGGTCTTGAGGAGCTTGTTTACTACAACGTGGAGAGCGACCCCATAAAA
>JGI994J12354_10004520_pt1 | contig 12475 bp, 14 predicted proteins | sample IntmicLarv3ML3BL_FD_12354 | JGI IMG/M metagenome (IMG submission 12354)
AGCATAATCTTCATTTTTCCTTCAAAAGTAATGCGGCGGTGTGGAATAAACCCATCCCGCCGCTTTGGATAAAGCCGCTCCGGATGCGGATATCTCTGCCGCCGTGTATTCTCACTTATATCCGCGCGAAGAAGAACGCGCGGTTAAAATTTTAGATAAAATCGTGTAAAAAACGTGTACAAAACAAAAACACCCTCAAAAACCTAGTGTTTTCAAGGGTGTTTTTTCCTGTGGCGGAGAAGGAGGGATTCGAACCCTCGAGACCCTTTTGGGGCCTACACGATTTCCAATCGTGCGCGCTCGGCCGGACTACGCGACTTCTCCATTTCTTATGCTTGTCAGCTTTGACATTATAAATTAATTGCCCTGCAAAGTCAATAGGAAATCTGAAATTCGTAATCCTCCTTCTCGCCTTAGTTTTTTTACATTCTTGCCACCCGATTAAGCCTGTGTTATAATTATTAAAAAACTTTATGAAAGGCGGTGCTGTAATGAAAAAAAGATTTGTCTCTATTGTTTTAGTTTTCTCTATGGCACTTTGCCTGTTTGTTTTCGGCAGTCCCGTTTCCGCAGCCGGCGATTGCTTTATCGTAATCAATGAGGCTTTTGAGTATTTGAACAATCAACCGTATTTTTCTGGCGGGACAGCATATGTTCCCTCCTGGGTATTCACAAGGCTTGGTTTGAATTTCTTATATGAAGGCTCAACTGCATTCATATATTCCGAAAATAAGCAGATTTTCTTTGACCTGAACAATGGAACATCCTATGACGCCGACGATCAGTCCTTTGACGCTCAAGCTGTTCTAAGAAGCGGGACGGTTTTTCTTCCGGCACAGTTCATTTGCTCGCAGTTTGGATATACTTATTCATATATATCCGTCAGTGAATATGGTGATATTGTCCGTATACGGGACAGTTCGTCTTCCCTGTCTGATGATCAGCTTCTGCCTGCTTCAAAAAGTATTATGCAGAGCAGATATAATTTGTATTACGGAATTGGAACTACTCCTCCCCCAGCACCGTCTCCTTCGCCGTCTCCTACCCCCAGTCCGTCACCGACACCGTCCCCAACGGTTGGACCAAACATAAATGTATACCTGGCATTCATCAACACCCCTACCGATGAGCTGCTTTCCGCCCTTGACGGCAACGATTTCAAGGCAACTTTCTTTCTGACCGCAGATGGTGCCCGCGAAAATCTCGATTTTATTCGTGCGATAGTTGCAGAAGGGCATAAGCTAGGGGTTTATTCCCGCTCAAATCCTGAAATCGAATATAACGACACTTCTTCTCTGATTTTTGAGGCTACAAGAATAAAGACACTTCTATTAACTACTTCTTCAGGAAACACAAAGGTGTCCGAATCATTTGCCAAGGATAATAATCTGACACTCTTTAGTGACACGCTTGTTATTGAATCAACCGAGGAGACACGCAGTGCCTCAGACATTATATCTGCTATTGACAGCGCCACATCAAATATAAGTATCATTCTTGACTGCAATGACGATACTGAATCATTCCTCACATCTGTGCTCAGCCATCTTAGCAACAGCAGATTTAACGTCATGGCTGCCAGAGAGACTTTTTCTTAATCCATCTTTTATAAAGGAAACCAGATTATGTCAACTTCCTCAAAACCTATCAAATCCATTGTATTAGCTGCCGGAAAAGGCACACGCATTCAAACTGACGGATATGACCTTCCAAAAGTAATGCGTCTGGCTTGCGACAAGCCGCTTCTTCATTATGTTCTTGGAGAAATCAGTTTCATACCACCGGAAGATACTGTCATTGTCGTTGGATATATGAAGGATTTTATTACGGAATCTTTCCCCGGGTATATCCATGCTGAACAAACCGAACAACTCGGTACCGGTCATGCAGTAAAAGCCGCTATGCCGTGTATTGAAAATCTGAATTGTGATTTGCTGGTTTGCTATGGTGACATGCCGCTTATAAAGCAGGAGACTTATAAAGCGCTTGTTGATGCTCATAGAAACACCGGCAACGCATGCACCCTCCTTAGCGGAACTTCAGATGAACCTCTTGCATATGGACGTATTCTGCGGGATGCAGAGGGTAATTTCCAGGAAGTTGTTGAGGATAGAGACTGCACTCCTGAACAGAAAGAGATAAAAGAGCTGAACACCGGTCTCTATGTTTTTGATGCAAAGGAGCTATCCGCAGCACTCAATCAATTAAAATGTGAAAACTCACAGGGTGAATATTACCTCACGGATGTACCGGCGATTATGCTTGCCAACGGGCTTTCCGTCGGTGTATGCAAGCTCAATCTCGGGAAACAAATTATAGGAGTTAACACCATTGAGAACTTAAAAACTGTGGAAGAAGAGCTTGATAGAAGAGTTTAGCTAAACACAATAATTTTATATAACCGCTGACTTGCCTTTGTCGGCGGTTATTCCTTTAATTCACTTCTATTTAAATAATGAATAATTTACATATGCATGTACAATAAGAGAACATATAAGAAAGAATTAAGTATTTTTTCTAAACTTGTTCATAATTTTGATACATTTACATGATAACATTTCACCTGCTAATTCACTGTACTAACTAGAATTACTACTGCACAGCAAGAATCCAAAGTGAGGAGCAATACGCCATGACAGATTGGATATTACGTTTTGTAAAAGGGCTGTTTATTGGTTCCGGGTTCATTCTTCCCGGAGTCAGCGGCGGTGCACTTGCTGCTGTGTTCGGGGTATATGAACGAATAATTTCCTTTCTTGCACATATAACGCGAGATTTTCTAAAGAATGCCGTGTTCCTGATTCCGGTTGGTTTGGGATTAATAACGGGTGTATTCATCTTTTCTTTTGCAATCAGCTTTTTGCTGGAAAAATATGAATACCAAATCATTTGGTTTTTCATTGGCTGTATATTTGGAACCATACCAACTCTTTGGAAACAGGCAGGGAAAAAGAGCAGGTCCTTAAAACATATATTTATACTCCTCTTTTGTTTTTGCCTCAGTTATTTATTTATGGTATATGGAGAAAGCATTACGGGCGGAAATGTTCCGCAGAATATTTTTACATGGACAATGGCAGGTGTTCTCATCGGCTTGGGAATGATAGTTCCGGGACTGAGTCCATCTAATTTCCTTGTTTACATGGGCATGTATAAGGACATGGCGGGAGGAATAAAAAACCTGGATTTTGCGGTGATTATCCCTATCGGATTGGGGGTAGCTCTATCTTTGCTTCTTCTTTCAAAGCTCATGGACTTCGTTTTCAGAAAAGCATACACCGGTCTTTTCCACGGCATTTTAGGTGTTGTTTTCGCATCAACAATTATGATCATTCCCCGCAATCACAAATATTCCAGTCCTGACATCCTACTGTGTTTTGTACTATGTGCTGCCGGAACAGCACTTGGCAGCTGGATGTGTGCGCTGGAAAAGAAACATAAAAAGGCTTAGCTTTTCATATCGCTTTTACACCATAATTTAGAAATCCGTATTGAGCAAAACTCAATACGGATTTTTGTCCTTCAAGTATTGCTGAATTAAAAAACTTCTACTCAGTGAATAAGCCAAGAAAATAGTTGTAATATATAAGTGTATTCTCATAGCAGAATTCTCTTATTATATCCATCAAAAAGTTGGTAACCGAGGGATGGTATTTCATCCCTCGGTTACCAACTAGAAATTCAGAAAATTCTGTCCGGCTTTTACCTATATGGCAGATAATCCGCCGGATTTATGCTTGCTCCGTCCTTTGACATTGCAATGTGCAGATGCATTACTTCTCCCGTTTCGCCTAAGGCAGTGTCACCCACTGCTCCAATTACCTCTCCGGTGGACACCCCATCACCAATACTGACAGTAGGCATCTCCGCAAGATTGGAATAAAAACTCGTAACTCCGTTTGGATGGGATATAACTACAGTGGTGCCATATAAGTCATCCTTGTATATATCCTCAACAGTTCCGGCGGACATTGCCATGACATGTGTTCCCAGCTCGGATTCAACGTCAATCCCGTCATGCGTGCGCCAATCACGCATAGTGCGGTTATACATCAGTGCGTCTTCAGAATAGGGAGTCACTATTTCTCCGTTTACTGGCCAAACAAACAGCGGTGTTTCTTCAATTGTCACAGATTCTACCGCTTCCGGCTCATCAGCTTCTATCTCAACTGTCTGCTCTGCCTCCTCCGCAACTTCCGGCTCTTCAACTTCCTGTTCTTCGTTTGCCTCTACTAAATTAGGTCTTTCCGGCACAGCCGTGACGATGGCAACATGCTCTTCCGCTCTCTGCATTACGTCTATGGCTTGCTGATTGTCTACATTAGTCCCTGTTTCTGCCAGAATAACCCAAGCTGACACACCAATAATGGCTACACACAGGAAAAGGACTATGTAGAAGCCCTTCCCAGCAAAAAACGCCTCCAGCCTCTCTCCGAAGCTGTTATTTTTCTGCATTTCAATACCTCCAAATGAAAAATAATGCTTTCGAGGATATTCTTACCTGCGAGCACACTACTTATACCTGTTTACGAAGATATTTTTATTTATTTCAGAATGCGCCGGAACTCTGTTCTGCTTGATTGGGGAATTTCAAGCCATATAATCAAAACAACACCTCTTTCAGCCAATGGACAATTCATCAGGCTGAAAGAGGTGCTATATGATTTCTTAGGATAACCTTACCGGAGTTGTTTTCTGGCACTTGCCGGAGGTATGCCCAGTTCCAGCCGGTACTTTGCAACTGTCCTGCGGCTTATATTGCATCCGGATTCTTCCATAATTTTCGATATTGCCATATCGCTTAGCGGCTTGTTCTTATCCTCTGCATCAATGATGCTGACAACGCGTTCTCTTGCGCAGCGCACGGATAAAACTCCAGCTACTCCCAATGTTCGGCTAAAAAAGTGAGACAGAGGAAAAGTTCCCGCATCACACCGAAGGTATTTCCCCGCAACAGCACGGCTCACTGTGGAAATATGTACACCAAGTTCATCTGCAAGCTCTGTCATTGTTAGTGCCGCTGTTGTTTTTGTGCTGCCTTCAAAGAATGCCCTCTGCTTTTCAACCAAGCCGGCTGCAATGTGCCTCAGTGTTTCTCCGCGGCGCTCAATACTGCCGATTAGCCATTTTGCCTCTCTGAGTTTTACTGACAGGTATCCTTTCAGTTCGCTGTCCTCAGCGGCTTTGTATATATCATTATATTCATTATTAAGCGAAAGAGGCGGTATATAGCTCTCCCCAACCTGAACGGAAAGAACGCCGCTTTCCTGACGGCTGATAATTATCTCAGGAATGACAGTTTGTGCGCGTTCCTGAACAGCAAATCCCGCGCATGGTCTTGGATCTGTTTCACGAATTTGCCTTATAGCGTCTTTTAACTGCTCATCTGTGCATTTCAGTTCTTTCTTTATATATGCTGATTGACCTTTTGCTACCCGGTCAAGATAATTATCAGCTATTTGCCGGGCAATCTCTGTGTCTTCATCAAAACGCATGAGCTGAAGCGCAATGCAGTTCCCGATACTCCTTGCGCCAACGCCGGCAGGCTCTAATGACCATATTATTTCAATAGCTTCTTTCACCAATCTCTCCGGAATTTTCAGATGTGCTGAAAGCTCAGCGTCACTTTCCGTTATCTGTCCTTTCTCGTCAAGACATGATGCAATCAGTTTCGCCGCAATGAAAACTTGTGTGTTTAGCTTTTCTCTTTGAAGCTGGTCAATCACATGTGTATATAATGTGTCTCCTTCCGGGGACGCTATCGCAAGACTTGCAGGGTCTATATGCGCTCCTGAACTTCTCAAATAGGTTGTGTCAAATGAACCACTTCTATAACAGGATTTTCTTGTGATACTTTATCTATATGTTCAAAAAGCTCCTGCACACTCATGCGCAGTATCTCCATAGATTGCAGCTGCTGTGCTGAAAGCGTCTGACTTTGTTTTAAATCCAAACCCAGTTCCATTGACTCACCCCTTTGATTAATAATCGTCTTGCCGGAATGCTCTGCTGCCCTATAATTTGTTTCATAAAGATACTGTATTTATGTGCTTTTACCTCATACTTACTTATAATTATTATAACATTTTACAGCAATAACTGCAACGCGCTATATCCTTTTTATCCTTTTTATCAATCTGAACAGCTTTACATTAACTGCACATTTTGATATAATATCGCTGCTTCACAGCGCAATGCCGAAAGGGAATGTAATTACCATGTCAAACCCACAACAATGGATAACCGATAAGTACATCTATCTGATGCTTATTGCATTTCCTTTATTCACCGGCTTTGATGGATATCTAAAAATCACACAGTCAAAATATTTCTTTCTGCTGATTTTAACCGGTATTTGGGTCGCCGCGACAGTCTTTTTCGAGCTGCGCAACAGAGATACAAGGTTTCGCCTTTATCCAGCGCATATCTCCGTTTTGATTTTTCTTGCGGTATCTTGCCTGTCGGCGCTTTTTTCTGAATATGGAACGGCAGTCATTCTGGGCACCGGACGCTACGACGGTCTTATTACCATTTTTATATATGTTCTCATATTCTTCGGAGTCTCAATATATGGGCAAATGCGTACCGGGTACGTTTATGCCGTCGCGCTGAGCGCCACTATTACCTGCATTATTGCAGTTATTCAGCTTTTCGGCAAAAACCCCTTTGGCTTGTTTCCCGGCGATTGGTGCTATTATGATGCTCACACAAAATATACAAGTGAGTTTTTAGGCACTATTGGAAACACAAATCTACTATCGGGTTTTTTGTGTTTAGTCCTTCCGGCTTCGGCTGTAACATTTATTATTTCTAAAGACTATAAAAGCACAGTACTCTTTATTCCTCTTGCTTTAGGTATTTTTATTATCTCCGCCTCTCATGTCGATGGCGGGCTTGTGGGAATGCTCGGATGTGCTGCAATAGCCGCACCGCTGATAATAAGCAGTAAACAAAGGTTGATTCGCACCATTTTCACGCTGGCTGTCGTTTCTTTTTCTTTTGCTTTTTCTTTTGCTTTTACCCCGATTTATAGAAACGGACTAACAATGGTGAAGCTTGTTTGGGGTAAAACTCCACTGTTATTTTTGATTTTTGCCGCCATATCTGCCATTGCAGGTATGCTGCTGATTATGAACTCTTCAAAGATATCTGTTTCAAGCAGAAAAATCCAGTTATCAGTTTTATGTTTAATAATTATAGCGGCAATCTTGGTATTGTTATTTGTATACTTCTACCCTCATGACAATCGAGGCACTATATATGAGTTTTCAAGGATATTACACGGAGATTTTCAGGACAGTTTCGGTTCCAGCAGAATTATGATCTGGAAGAAATCACTTCAGCTTGTCCCTGATCACTTGCTTTTTGGAAGCGGTCCTGACACGCTGGCGGCGAGAATTGACATGTCTTTTTCCAGGCATGTGGCGGAGACCGGAAAAACTCTTGCTACATACGTTGACAACGCGCATAATGAATACCTTGGATATTTAGTGAACATCGGGCTGCTCGGGCTTCTGGCTTATGTATCTGCAATTCTTTTCACAGCAGTATCATTTATAAAAAACAAAGATAGCGCCAATATCAGAGCAGCATCCGGCTGCGCATTAATCTGCTATTGGATTCAGGGAATATTTGGTCTGGGGCTTTGCATTGTCGCCCCAATAATGTGGCTCTTCTGGGGGCTGACAGGAAAAAATCTAACTATAACGGAGAATTATAATGGCGAAGAAGAAAAGGAAGTCTAAATCAAAGGGCAACCCTGCGCAGCAGACAAAACCTATCAAGAAAAACTCCAGTACCTCTATTATTGTTGCAGGGATTGTTCTTGTTGCTGTAATAGCAATCATATTTTTTGCAACACGTAATAACGGCAGCGGCGGAATAGGCAAAACCCCATCTACCGCAACCGATGTAACTCAAGAAATGATTGACGAAATAACTCAGGAAGAGCAGCCAGAGGAATAGATAATGCTTAGTTTTTTTGACACGCACGCACACTATAACGACGAAGATTTTGATATTGATCGAAACGAGCTGCTCGAATCCCTTCCCGGCTGCGGCATATCCCTTGTTTTAAATCCTGGCTGCGATTTTGAAAGCTCAAAAGCTGCTGTGGGTTTCGCTGATAAATATGACTATATCTACGCAGCGGTGGGCTGGCATCCCCATGAGGCAAAGAATTTTACTGCTGAGAGTGCAGCCTTTATACGCGAAAAGGCTGCACACCCGAAAGTCATGGCAATAGGTGAGATCGGTCTCGACTATCACTATAATCACTCTGACCCAAAAGTCCAAATGGAGGCTTTTGTCACCCAGATGGACTTGGCTCGCGAATGCTCTCTTCCGGTTATAATTCATGACCGCGAAGCACATGGCGACTGCATGGATGTTATAAGCCGTTATCCGGACGTTTTGGGAGTTTTTCATTGCTACTCCGGCAGTGCTGAGATGGCAAAGCGGCTTGTTGAGCTTGGTTGGTATCTCAGCTTCACAGGCGCAATCACCTTCAAGAATGCCAGACGCTCGTTGGAAGCAATCGAAGTCATTCCAAATGACAGGATAATGATTGAGACTGACGCTCCATATCTGGCACCGGTTCCCTATCGGGGAAAGCGAAATGATTCCAGACATCTGGCATATACGGCTCAGGTCATTGCAGATGTGAAAGGTTTGACTACCGAGGAAGTTGCCAGTATGACATTTGAAAACGGAAAACGTTTTTTTAACATTGATGCCTAATTAACCACCATAAAACAAAAAACACCCGTACAGATTACATTATCTGTACGGGTATTGCATTTACTTCATGTATAAGAATCCGGCAACTCCGCAGTCATATAACATACAGCCTGTTCCTGAAAGGGGATGTCCTGCATCCAGTTCCTTAGCTTCCAACTCTCCTGCTAGAAGTTTTTCGGCGCCTGCTCTCAGCGGAGGTATAATGTCTGCATTCATTTTCACGTCTCCATGGGACCCGTAGACAGTGTCAAAGAGATTTTGCATACTCTCCAGTTTTTTCAGGCTCTCAATGTAAAAACATAAAAATACTGCCTGTCTGTACACTGTCTCCTGAAATCAGTATCCGTTTTTCACGTTCAAGCAGAGCTATACTTCCCGGAGTGTGCCCCGGTATGAGCACAACTTCAAATACCATACCGCCCAGATCAAAAGTGTCTCCTTCCCAGACAGCTTTTGGAACAACCGCTATCTCTTTCTTTAAATAATACCTGTCGAACTCCGACGGATGCATATACACTTCATTAAAAGCATTGTTTCCGCCGGTATGATCACGGTCAGCGTGTGTGTTCACAAGAAATACAGGTTTATCTGTTAGGCTCTCTACAGTCTTTTTTATATCGGCTGTTCCAAATCCGGTGTCCACCAGCATTGTTCTCTGACTTCCTTCCACAACAAATGCCCGCACATGTTGGTCCTCAATACTCCACATCTTCTCGGTTAATTCCAATATTTGGTATTTACTCTCCGACATCTTTGCATCTCCTTTACTTTTTCTTGATTTTCCAATGATAATTCAAGCTTTTTTGAATATACTGATTGCATTGAATCCTGTATTGTGATACGCTGTCAAAAACATATAAAAGTGGGATGGTATTTTATGGACTACAAGATAGTGGTTGACAGTTGCTGCGACTTAGACCTTGAGCTAAGACGGTGTTATCAGCGTACCCCTAACCCTTATGCTGGAAGAAAAGGAATTTGTAGATGACAAATCTCTTGTTCTCAGCGATTTCATGGCAAAAATGAAGGCTTGTGTTGGAAAAATCGGGTCAGCCGCTCCTTCTCCTGCCGCGTATATGGATGCATTTATAAGCGCGGGAAAATCCTTTGCCGTTACCCTGTCCAGCCAGCTATCGGCTTCCTATTCAAGTGCAAAGGCCGGGCTGGATCTTTTGCGCGAGTCTGAGGACGTAGAGAGTTATATTTTCGATTCCAAAAGCGCTTCCGCCGCTGAGATTCTAATTGTCCTGAAAATACGTAGTTTTCTGGATAAAGGTCTCCACCGGCAGGAAATCATCAGCCATGTTGAGAACTTCATCAGCAATATGAAAACATATTTTGTTCTTGAAAATCATGATAATCTTGTGAAAAACGGACGGATGAACAAGCTCTCTGCAAAAGTGCTTGGCGCACTGGACATAAGGCTGGTCATGGGTGCTGATGTCGAAGGTAAAATAAAGCTGTACTCCAAGCCCCGCGGCGAAAAGCGAATGATTGAACGTCTTGTATCTCTGGTCGGTGAAAGCGGACGAAAAACAGAGACGGAAAACCTTGTAATCACTCACTGCAACAATCCCAGACTGGCAGAAAAACTTGCAGCGGAGATAAAAAACAGATTCACATTCAAAGAAATTCTGGTGCTGCCAACAGGCGGGCTCAGTTCTCTGTATGCTGATGACCAAGGCGTTATCATGGCATTTTGACAAATTGCAATAAATATCATATCAGGACAGGCAGACATTTAGTTTGCCTGTCTTTTTATTTCAATGCATTCTTTAGCATTATTCTCCATTAATGCTCATAGATTTCAGATTCCTTTTGCATCTTACGTGCTCTTAAATAGAATTTAACACTATTAACTGCAAAAAAGCAAGCCGGAATGCTCAGAATCAATCTCAATATCCAAAGTGTAACAGATTGCAACTCAGAAACCTCAGAAAAAAACGTCATGGCAACCAGTGCGCACATTAATACTGCAACATAGGCATATACACCTTTCAACGTGTCGAATATATGCATTTTATCTTTGAAATCAGTGTGAAGTTCAAAAGATGTTCCATCCTTCTTTTTTTCCAGAATAAGCATTTCTTTGTTGAACCCACCAGAAGAGCCGGCAAACTTTGTGCTTCCCTTTTGATATGGTCTCCACCTAATTTTTCCCATTGAAAAATTAATATTTATAGCTTTTGTAAAAGTACGAAAGCCCATGTCCTCAAGGAATTTCCTATAGTCATTTGCTCTGGCAAAATCCCTGTCTCCAACAAATTCAACACTGTATTCATATTCACCTGAATTGCAGTGTTCAAAAACATACATCACCTTGCCGCAAGATTTTAGCCTGTATCCCCGGTCAGCCATGCGGTTTAGCCACTTTTTTTGACCGTCCGTAAAATCAAAAAAGTACCGAAACACTCGCTTTTCCATAGACTCACCTCTTTTCTGTTATTTTCGATGCTAGTTCCATTATCTCCCTCAGACGCTTTTTCTCTTCTTCCACCTTGCTTTTTCCAAGCGCGGTGATAATATATTCCATTTTTCTACGACTTTGAGTTCCCTCAACAGAGACAATCCACCCTTTCTCCTGCAGTGAATTAAGCGCACCATATAATGTCCCCGCGCCCAACTCGACACGACCTCCGGTATAATCCTTAATGAATTGCATCACGCCATATCCATGACAGGGGCTGTATAACGCCAGAAGAATAAGGAATGTCGTCTCCGTAAGCGCTCCTCCTTTGATATTATCTCTAATTCAAATCGCCCCCATTATTACGTTTACTGTACTATTAATATATCATACAACAAAGTGATTTACCAGAGTTTTTTCGCAGCTTTTGAATAAAGAACACCCACTTTCCAACTAAATGGAAAGTGGGTGTTATAATTGTAATTTATACTTTTGGAATAGTTCCAAACACTTCCGGATCATATCCAGCCGGAGGCATTCTCTCTGTCGTGCCTTTGTCTAGTGAATTAATCAGCTCCATATCTGTCGCACTGAGTTCAAACCTATAGATATCCCTGTTTTCTCTCATTCTGCTTTCAGAACTGGATTTGGGTATAACCGCAATCCCTCTCTGAAGCCCCCACCTCAGTATGGTCTGTGCAGGGCTTACTCCGTATTTCTCCGCAAGGTCCGCAATAACGGGGTCTCCCAAAACCCGTCCTTTACCAAGCGGTGCCCACGCCTGAGGAGTTATCCCCAATTTCCGAGTGTGCTCTGCCAAGTATTCCTGATTATAATATGGATTTGACTCAAACTGGTTTACAGCCGGGCAAACTTTTGCTGTTTTCATAAGCGCATCAAGGTGTGCTGGCATGAAGTTTGAGACGCCTATAGTGCGCACCAATCCTTCTTTTTGCAGTGATTCAAGCACCTTCCAGGATTCTAAAACATCTCCGATGGGCCAGTGGAGCAGAAACATATCAAGATAATCCAGTCCCATAAGGTCAAGGCTGCGCATGAACGAATCCCTTGTTCCCTTCTCTGTCATATCCTCCGGCCAAACCTTACTGGTTATGAAAAGCTCATCTCTGGGAACTCCGCAAACCGCAATAGCCCTTCCAACGCCTTCTTCATTTTTGTAATATGCGGCAGTGTCTATTAGTCTGTAACCGCACTTGATTGCTATGACCACATTTTCAGCTGCCTGCTCAATACTCATCTCCCACACACCAAACCCAACACACGGCATTATTCTCCCGTCATTCAGCGTAATAGTTTTTTCCATATATG
>JGI994J12354_10004521_pt1 | contig 12471 bp, 9 predicted proteins | sample IntmicLarv3ML3BL_FD_12354 | JGI IMG/M metagenome (IMG submission 12354)
GCAGGCGGCCCTCAGCCTTATGACCACCCTAAACAATATCGGAGTACCCCTTGCACAGGTCGCCGGTGTCAGAGCGATAACCGACGTAACAGGCTTCGGACTACTCGGCCACGCACTCGAAATGGCCGAAGGGAGCAATTTAGATATGGTGATAGAGTATTCGGCCGTTCCGCGAATAGAGGGAGTCGAATATTACATAGAGCAGGAGGCTATACCCGGAGGCACGGGCCGTAACTTCGCAAGCTATGGAGACAAAGTGTCGTCAATGACTCCTCAACAGAGGGCTCTCCTATGCGACCCTCAAACCAGCGGCGGCCTGCTTGTAGCGGCAGAACCGCAATGCTTTGAACAGATCAAAGCCATCGCTCAGAGAGATGGTGTTCTAATGCAGGAGATCGGGTATTTCAGAGAGAGAATCGTCGATAGAGACAACCTTACTATAAACAACCCCATAATAACGGTACAATAACTCCACTAATCCCTATTTGTTCACGTTAATCTTTTAGATAATCCTTATCGGGACGCAGAGCTTGCTCTATATTCCTGTAGAGATGGTGTTCAAATCCTTCATAGTGCTCGGTATCTTCGGTATCTCTGTCCGTAAAAAGCATCTCATCGATATGATACGATCTATTGCTCGGCAACCTCTCTTGAACCCCTTCTACCACAACTATAAGCAGTTCATCGATGCAGTGCCTGTAAGCATAAAAACAGCGGGTATCCCCACTGATAACATAGGTCTTACCATTGTGTATCTCGGCAACTATCGGGCTTATCATCGAGTTCTTGCCGTTTGCCAAAGGTATGCTTGCGGAGGCAAACGGCTCAATTCCGCTCTTTGCATAGAGCTTGTACAAAACATCTATCTGCCTGTATTTATGCCCTATCAGATATTGCGAAGTAAATAGAAGCTCGCTTACTTTTACCCGTTTGAAGTAGATATTGCTATCTCTATAGAACGGCACACTCCTTAATTTCTCCAGCATCATCTTATCCTCTTCGCGATTAATGGTTATTCTGTTGAGTTCTATAACCGGATTTGCCGTATAGGGGCTTTCGGACAATTTTGCAACGATCCCATCGATCAGGATATCGTCTATTCTGTTGTAAAAGTACTTTGCCAGGAACTTCCCTCCACGATTTTTCCTGCTAAACACAACTGCTTTCCACGAGCCGTTCCTTTTGAAAAAATAGCCGTTTACCGGTAGAGACTCTACCAGATGAAGCTCTATTCCCAAATGGCTGAACATCCTCCGTCTCGACTCCTCCTCTTCGCGATAACCCGATGTTATCTCTTTTAACGTATATATACATATCTCCGAGCCGTCCATCTTCCATTTAATCAGCGTCAAGAACAGATCCCAACTCCACCGTGTATGATTATCGGCAACTATAACCTTATCGTTTTTATCGATGCTGTTAAAGGCAATTTGAGTACTCATTTGGGAGAGATCGTAAAAACAGTCTGTATTGGTGTCGCCATAACTCTCCATAAAGAGATTTTCTCTGTCCAAAAACTCCTTCATCGCTACCGCTCCCTGTGCTATAACGCTCGTTTGCACCTCCGGCTTCTCTTGCAGCAGTTCAAAATCTGTTGTCGAAAGACCCGTAACCTCGATATTTACGCTGTAATACTTTGGATTCAGCTTGTCTTGGATATCTTTTGCCCCATCCACAATCGTATTTGCAAGCGACGAAAGGTAGTCGCCAATCGAAATCGCCCCCGTACTCTGGTCCTTAGGTGTAGAGAGACTAAACGCCAAGATCTTATCGTAGTTTAACGCCGAGGAAAATACAAATGTAGGCAGGTTACTTAACATCCCTCCGTCGACATATCTTCCGTCAACAGGCTGAAAGAATAGAGGGATTGAGCAAGAGCAGCGTACGGCGTAGGCTACCGAATCGTTCGGAGTAAACTCTTGACTCCACACCTTTACATTGCTGTTTTTAAGGTCTGAACTGATAACCGAAACGGGCATCTTAAGGTCTGAGAAGAGGATTGTATCTTTCTTAATCCCCAGTAGCCCCGATAGCTCCTTCTCTAAAAAGCTTTCGATAGTTCCGGAATCGCGATATCCCAAATAGAGCAAAAAATTCCGGACCATCCTCCCTATCTCTCCCAGCAGCAAAAGTAGCGAAGAGGCAATTTTTACCAAAACAGAGCCCCCTTTATAGGCACCAGAAGAGGTCGGGTTCTTTTCAAACTGTCTGAAATCTATCTTGCTTACAATAGATTCCAACTTATCCGGAGAGGCTCCAGCTGCAATCAGCACAGCAATTATCGACCCGGCAGAGGTGCCGGCAACCTCAGAGAAATTAACCCCACGCTCATAAGCCTCTCTGTATGCCCCTATATAAGCTATTGCCTTGCAGCCACCTCCTTGGAAGACCCCTTTGCAATTGCCGAAATACTTTGTTTGACTATCCATATACACCAAATTATTAAGAAGATATAGTGCTTCGAATTTACAAATTATAATTAGTTTTGGCAACTGCCGGAGTCCAAATATCGGATAAATACTCTCTTGGTCATAATAAAGCCAAGACAGGTAGATAAAGCTAAGATATAAAATAGATGTTAATACTTTACTAAGATCGGCTGCACCTCGGTTTGGCACTAAATTTGAGCCAACAGAGTTGCCTCTTAGATAGGCGGTGACTCGGACAAACTCGTATAAATTTAATTATAACCATATGAAGAAAATTTTATTGTGTTCCCTATTAGCATTTTTTGCATTTAATTATGCAAGTGCTCAGGTGATTTCAGAAGGAGATAGAGTTATTACTGTCGGGATAGGCGTAGGAAGCTATCTTGGTTCGAACTCTCTTACGATTCCTCCGATAGCTGGTGCTTTTGAATATTGCATCGTCGATAACCTTTTTGACGAATATTCGGCTATAGGTATCGGAGCGTACCTTGGTTACTGCGCAGATAGGTGGAAATCTAATCTGGCAACCGTAACATATACCTACACATCTATTGCGGCAAAGGGGTATTTTCATTACAACTTCGTTCCCGACCTAGACACCTACGGCGGATTGGCTCTGGGATATAATATCGTGGGGCGCAAGGCTACTCCTTCGGACTATCACAACAGCACATCTTCCAGTGGGTTGGGCTACTCTCTGTTCGTTGGGGCAAGATACTATTTTTCACCAAAGATAGGGGCTTATGCCGAGCTCGGATATGGTATTGCAGCATTAGAGTTAGGCCTATCATTCAGGCTCTAAACAGAGAGGCGCCCTTGTTCAGAGCGCCTCTTTTGTTTTACTACTATCACTATTGACAATGGTGTCAACCAATTATTCGATATAATACTAGAATTTAATATTCACACCTATCCCGAATACCTTATTCGTTCTGCTATATACATCCTTACCAGGTAGCGGCAATCCGTTATAGCCGGTTAACATATCTTTGGTATAGTCGCTATATTTTGTCCAGAAATACGCAAGATTCAGGGTAAACTTGGAGGAGAGTTTAACTGCACCTCCGAAGCCAACCGAGTAGGAGTCACAAGAGAAACTGACATCGCTTTGGAAATCATCGGACAGGCCAAAATCTGTCTTCTGATAACCGCTACTCACCGTAATTATTTTTGTAATATCCCATTCGGCCCCTATCAGATACTCATTCGTTCCACCCGTAAGTGACTTCTCTTTTCCTCCTGCCATTCCTGCCTGTTTATCAAAGAAGTGGTGGTACTCCACAGTTGCGCGGAGAGTAGGAAGAAACTCATATCCTAATGCTGCAGTCAATAACGCAGGTATATCATTCGGCGTCTTTACTCCATCTTCATAACCTGCCAGCGGTGCGCCACCGGGACCTGAGTTCTTTTTTGTTTTATTCTCAATATCGATATTTGTCTTGAACTCATACTTCATCCCAAGGTTAAATTTACCGAACTTCAAATCGGCTCCGATGATAGGAGTAAACCCCATACCCGACTGATCGCAATCGAGTTCGATTTGAGGCAATGCAGGTTGATATGCTTCGAAGCCCGGATTGGCTGTAGTAGTCATATGTCCCACATATCCGCTGCTTACCATGGCCACTCTGCCGCCGCCAAAAACAGATAGATACTCCGATATTTTATAGCTGGCTCCTAATTGCAATCCAAAGATATACTGCTTTCCAACCATCGAACTGTTCATAGAGTACATAGAGGAGCTTACACCATTTGCTGCAAGCCCGGCAATAATTTGCGAATCGAACATCGGCAATCCGTTATCGAAATTGGCCTTGCCACCGCCACCCACTATTGCAAAACTCCCCGAAAATGCCCAGTTTCCCATCTTATAGGCGAGCTGAAAGCTCGGGATAACGGGAGCTGAAGCTTTTCCTTCATAGTATCGGCTCCCTTCGGGAAAGAGACCGAATGTTGAATGTATGTTTCTGGTCTGAAAAGCGCTTTGGCTATTAAACGAAAAGTAGAGACCATCCTGTAGAAAGCCCAGCCCCGCCGGATTGCTATATACTCCATCTATATCAATAACCGCACCGCGGGCAAGCATCCTTAAGAAAGCTATATGCTGATTCGTATTTGTAATGTAGCCTCCCGCAAAGGCTGATGTTGAGACGATTAGCGATAATAAGCCAACCAAAAAAGTTTTTCTCATATATAAGTAATTTATTTTACGCATAGCTACTTTCATTTTAATGGTATGTATGAATTCGCTTATGCTCAGTTATGCATGCTTTTTGGTGATTCTGTAAAAAATCATGCGTTATCAGAGGGCGAATATAGTAAAAAGTAATCTAATAAAATACACCCTCAAAATGAGAGCATATATACGCATATTGAAAATAGCAAAAAATAGCACCGAAATTCGGCAAGATAAAAGCGACAATCTATTGTTCTTAACCATCTTATAGTCAACACCACACTATATAGAAAAGCAGAGCTATTCCTCCTTATAATTACACTTTCTTTAGGCCATATTAAAAAATAAGCCTCCTATGCCCATCGTCGGTAACCTCTATCTTCACCCTGAGGGTATTTCCGGGTAAAATCTGTTCCACCTTTTCGGGCCACTCTATCAGACAGAGGTTGTTGCTCTCAACAAACTCCTCAAAACCTATGTCAAAAGCCTCCGCCAATTTTTCTATCCTGTAAAAATCGAAGTGGTATATCGGCTCATCTTCAGATGTGCGATATTCGTTAACGATAGTAAAAGTAGGACTCGTAACGCTCTCTTCAACACCCAGTGCCTTACAGATTGCTTTTATCAGAGTGGTCTTCCCTGCTCCCATAGCTCCATAGAGTGCAATTATATTGCTCCCTGCAATATCCGCAAGAAATTGCTCTGCTGCATCTGCTATACTGTCAATACCTTCTATTACTATAACTCTCTCCATATCGGTATAACCTGTCGATTCCCCTGTAGAGCACAGCCTCCGACAGATGCCTCAAAGATATAAAATCGGACGATTCTAAATCGGCAATTGTCCGGGAAACTTTCAAAATTCGTGCATAAGCTCTCGCTGAGAGGTTGAATTTCTTTAGAACCGTTTCGAGGAATCTCTTCTCATCTTCTCCGATTTTACAATATTCGGTTAGTTCGGCCGCACCTATCATAGCATTGGAGCCATACTTCTCTCCATATCGTCTTTGCTGAATCTCTCTCGCATTGCTTACCCTCTCTCTTATATCTCTACTCTCTTCTGCCTTTATATCGGATAGTATAAGCGACTCCGAAACGGGAGTTACCTCTATATGCATATCGATCCTGTCGAGTAGAGGTCCCGATATTTTTGACAAATACTTAAATATACTATAGGGAGGGCATCTGCATCGATCACCCGGTTGCCCGTAGTATCCGCACGGACACGGATTCATCGATGCAATAAGCATAAAGTTGCACGGATATGTGAGTTTATATCTCTGCCTCGAAATGGTAACACTTTTATCTTCTAACGGTTGCCTTAATATCTCGAGAATATGACGCGGGAATTCCGATAACTCATCGAGATAGAGTACTCCATTATGCGACAACGATATCTCCCCCGGTAACGCCTTTACCCCTCCTCCTACAATTGCAGTCATCGATGAAGAGTGGTGGGGAGAGCGAAATGGGCGCTCCCTGATTAAGCCTCCGCTCTGATTAGAGATCCCTGCAATGGAATAAATTACACTTGTCTCTAATGCTTCTCCGTTGTTCATTGGAGGCAAAATTCCCGCAAAAGCTTTTGCCATCATACTCTTTCCAGAGCCCGGCCCTCCGCATAACAGAATATTGTGACCGCCTGCGGCAGCTATCTCCAACCCTCTCTTTGCAAACTCCTGCCCCTTTATATCGCAAAAATCGGGAATATCTCCTATTGGACGAGAGTTATCCGAAGTTTCCGCCTGCGGAATAAAGGGTAATATCTCCCCTCTCTCTTCCAAAATTGATATTACATCGGCCAGGTTACGAGCTGCATATATCGAGATACCTTCTATTTCGACCGTCTCAAAAGCAGATTCGTAAGGGATCAGGCACCCTTTAAATCCCTCTTTCTTAGCATGCAGTGCAACGGGAAGTACACCCGAGACCTTTCTAAGAGAACCGTCTAAAGCCAATTCTCCCATAATGAGATAGTTGCTCAAAGACGGAAAACTGTATTGCCCCGAAGCGGCGAGAATTCCTACGGCAATAGCAAGATCGAACGAAGAGCCCTCTTTCCTGAAATCGGCAGGAGCCATATTTATCACTATTTTCTTCCCCGGAATTCTTGCCCCAATCGAATTAAGGGCTGTTGTTATCCGTTGCTGACTCTCTTTGACCGCACTATCGGGCAATCCTACAAGAAAAAAACTTATCCCCGGCGTTACCGAAACCTCGATTGTAACACTTATAACCTCCACTCCTATACACGCTCCGCAATAAGTTCTACACAACATAACTATTCTCTGCTTTTAATCTATTAAAGAGTTTTTTATCTCAGATTCAAAATTAAACTCCTCTGTTGTATCTCGCCTCTCTATCCGAAAACATTTTACATTTCTGCATAAGATTTATCTGTTTCTAATTATTTACTACCTTTACGTTTCGCATGAAGATGTGATTAAAGAATGTTAAACCCTAACCTACAAACCGTCTGTTTCTCTTCTCTCGAAGAGATTAAATCTTTGTTTGACAACAACCGGAGTCAGAGACTTATAGCCATTATCGACTCCGCAGTAGCGAAACATTATGGAGAGGTCTTTCCTCCGCAAAGAGTTGTTGTAGAACTAAGGGAAGAGAATAAGATATTCACCGAAGTAGAGAGAATTGCCTCCCTCCTTTTAGAGATGGAGGCAGACCGCGAAACTTTACTTATAATAGCGGGAGGTGGCGTTCTTTGCGACCTTGGGGCATTTACCGCATCGATATATATGAGAGGCATCCCTTTTATACTTATACCCACCACTCTGTTAGCGATGACCGATGCCGCCATAGGGGGTAAAAACGGTGTAAATATGGGGGTTTACAAGAATATTCTGGGGCTGTTCCGCCAACCGCAAAAGATAATTATCTGCCCCGAGTTTCTGAAGACTCTGCCCGAAGAGGAGTATCGCAACGGACTGGCCGAACTTCTGAAAACATTTATAATAGGTGACAGAGAGAGTTTTCTGGAGGTAATCCCCGTAATGAAAAATCCGAATGAGATAGCTCCTTATATAACCAAGGCCGCTTCGATAAAGATGAAGATAGTGGAGCGCGACCCGTTTGATAAGAGGGAGAGAAGGATGCTGAACTTAGGTCACACATTTGCACATGCATTTGAATTAAAGGAGGGTGTTCCCCACGGTGTTGCGGTGGCAAAAGGAATTGTTTTGGCGGCAAAGCTCTCCCAAAAACTCTCTTTTCTATCTAAAGCAGAACAAAAGATGATAGTAGAGGGTTTTAGTATTGCCGGCTTCGACACATCCTCTCCGATTAAAATGGAGTCTCTTATCGATATTATGTACCTAGATAAGAAAAGAAACGGAGATATTATTAATTTTGTACTGATAAAAAAGATTGGCGAGACGATGATCTTCCCAATCTGTTTATCCGATTTAAAAGACATTTTATATGATTTGTCTTAGTATAGGAGCAAAAGGGGTCAAAAAGGTAACAGAAGAGCTCTCTTTAGCACGGCGGGCAGAGATTCGCCTTGACCTTACCAACCTTAGCAGGTTGGAGACCGTTACTGTATTCCGCTCCAGAAAATCGCTCATTGCCACCTGTAAAACAATGGGAGGGCTATCTTACAAGGAGTGCGAAAAAAGATTATTCTGGGCTATTCTGGGAAGCAGGACAAGAAAACTCAGAGGAGAGCGCTATCTCGACATAGATTACGGTTTCCCTCCTGAGTTTAGAGAAAAACTTATATCCGTTGCAAAAAAGGTTGGATTCAAAATAATTATCTCCTACCACAATATGGAGGCGACCGACAGCGCCGAGAGGTTGAGAGAGATATACCTTTCAGCTATGGGATGGGGTTCCGACATAGTTAAAATCGTCACAAAAACGCATAATATTCAAGAGTCCTCGCGCCTGATTAACCTCTATAAAGATTTCCCTCCCCATACACTTCTCGCCTTTGCGATAGGACAGCAGGGGAGATTCACAAGGCTATTGTCGGTAACGTTAGGAGCGCCGTTTATTTTCTGTACATCCAAACCTGGCAAGGAGACTGCAGACGGACAATATACAATTGCAGAGGCCGAAAAATTACTATCTAAAAGGGGTTACCCGACACTTGCCTCTCGTAAAAGTCTATTACCTATCATAACCGCTCCCGCATCCAAGAGCCACGCTCAGAGAATAATTCTCTCTGCGGCATGGGCTAAAGGGAAGAGCAATCTTTACGGATATACCCCATGTGCCGATAGCGAGGCGGCCATATCATTAGTGAGAAGTTTTGGAGTAAAAGTTAAAAAGGAGAGGAGTAAACTTCCAAAGTTTGTTTTGAAAATAGAGAGTCCCGGATTCGACGAACTCATAAAAAATCTTCATAAACAGAAAATATTTCTAAAAAAGAATAAATCTATCAGAATAAATGTTGGAGAATCTGGGTTATTATGCCGCTTCATGATTCCGGCTGCCGGTTACATATTAAAGAGAAGCGAAGAGATCGAGGTAGTTACGATTGCAGGAAAAGGGAGTTTAAAAGAGAGAACGCTACTTTCAACCGAAAGTGCACTTAACGCCATTGGATTAAATGTCGAAACGAATGACGGCCGTCTGCCCGCTACCGTAAAAGGGATACTTAAAGGGGCGACCTTCAAGACTTCCGGTAAAGATGGCTCCCAACTCCTCTCAGGTATGCTTATGACCCTTCCTCTCTGTGAAAAGAGTTCTCACATAAAGCTTACAGAATCGACCAGCGTCCCTTATATAGGAATGACCATCAAAACGTTGAAGGAATTTGACATCTCAATAAATAACAACGACTTTGAAGAGTTTAAGATTTCGGGGAAGCAAAAGTATAAAGGCAAGCCTTACCTCCCAATCGAAGGGGATTGGAGTGGAGCCTCGATGCTGATGGTTGCAGGAGCAATAACGAAAGGTATCACCATTACAAATCTCCCGATAGACTCAAAGCAGGCAGATGAAAAAATTATAGAGATACTACAAAGTTGCGGGGTTGAGATAAATATTACCGAATATCCAAAATATTTTGTGATGTGTGGTGATGTTCCGTTTGTCTTTACCGAAGATGGCCCTGATGAGATAATTATGGGTTCTAAGATAGAAGTGCTAAAGCCAAAGGCTCCGCTTATGCCTTTTGAAGCAGACGCGACCAACTATCCCGACCTCTTCCCTTCGTTAGTCGTCCTTGCTCTTAATTGTAACGGCGTCAGTCGGATAAAAGGGGTAGAACGACTATCTAATAAAGAGAGCAATAGGGCAGAGAGCCTCTACTCCGAATTTACCAAATTGGGTGCCGATATAGCAATCGACAACGACTGGATGATAATAAAAGGGGGGAAAGAGTTGCACGGAGCGCTGTGCTCTTCGCATAACGACCATAGGATTATTATGGCGCTAATCACAGCTTCTCTAAAGATAAAGGAGAAGATATTTGTAGATGACTTAGAGTGTATCTCAAAATCTTTCCCCGACTTCATTAAGACCTTCAAATAACTATAACCTAATATAGATGAACTCTTTCGGCAGCATTTTTAAGGTAGAGATATTCGGAGAATCTCACGGGAAAGTTATAGGAGTCATATTGGATGGTGTCCCTCCCGGATTATCGCTTTCACCGAACGATTTCAGAGAGGATATGGCTAAAAGGCAGGGCGGTTCGCCCGGCACAACTGCAAGAGTTGAGGAAGATAGGGTTGAAATACTTAGCGGAGTATTTGACGGATATACTACGGGAACGCCTTTAGCCATGACCATAGAGAACAAAGATGTCGATTCTTCGGTTTATCAGACACAAAAAAATATCCCCCGCCCCGGACATGCAGACTATACAGCTAATGCAAAATACCATGGATTCCAGGACTATCGCGGAGCGGGACATCTCTCCGGAAGGGTGACTGCTGCTTTGGTTATGGCAGGCGTTGTTGCTAAAAAGATTATCCCTCCTTTTGTGATAAACTCCAAAATAATATCCATAGGAGGAGAGAGTCCGTGGGATGAGAAACTTGCTGCAGCCATCAAAGAGGGAGACTCTCTCGGAGGTATTGTGGAGTGTTCCGTAAGCGGAGTTCCGGCAGGATTTGGGGAGCCATTCTTTAACAGCATCGAATCTGTCATATCCCATATAATCTTTTCAATTCCGGGCGTTAGAGGAGTAGAGTTCGGAGATGGATTCAAAGCGGCGCAAATGAAGGGTTCTGAGCATAATGACCCTATTATTTCTGCTAACGGCGCCACCTCTAAAAACGGCTCCGGCGGCATAAACGGCGGCATATCCAACGGAAACGATATCGTCTTTAGGGTAGCCGTCAAGCCAACATCCACCATATCTGCAAAGCAGCATAGCTTCAATTTGCAAAGCGGACAAATGGAAGATGTTGAGTTCAACGGTCGTCACGATGCCTGTTTTGCACTAAGAGTTCCTATCGTTATAGAGGCCGCAACGGCAATCGCCATAACAGATCTGTTCTATTACTACCTATTAACTGGTATCAATACAAAATAGACGGCAACGAGGCCAAACAAAAAGAGGGCAAAATCATTATGATTCACCCTCTTATCTCATTTTAGCTTCCGATACTATCTGTCGGCCTTGCGATACTACCTGCCGCTTTCGGCCTCTTGGATCATCTTTTCGTTCGCAGTGATATAGATCTCAACACGACGATTCTGAGCCCTGCCGTCTGCAGTGCTATTATCTGCAATCGGATCGTCATAAGCTTTTCCGATGGTAGATAAGCGGGATTGCTGAATTCCCGAAGCCATAAGAAAATCTGCAACCGATTTCGCCCGCTCATTAGAAACACGCTGATTTACATCATAAGTTCCCGTATTATCGGTATGCCCGAATATCGTCACATCGGTGTCGACTGTGTTTTTAAGCGATTGTGCGAATTTCTCAAGATTAGATTTTGAGGCAGCACCCAAAGTACTACTGTTTGTAGCAAAGAGAATCGCGTTATCAAAGGTAACTTTCAACCCTTTCAGATTGTTCGCGTCTGTAATTTCTTCTACTTTCGCATTCTCCAACGCCTCTAGTTCTGCCTTCTGTTTATCCATTTTGTTCCCGATTATCGCACCGGTACCGGCACCTACAACACCGCCTATCGCTGCGCCTATAGCCGCTCCTTTAGCATCTTTCCCGGCAATCGCGCCTACTATAGCACCTACCGCAGCACCTGCGCCAGCTCCGATTGCAGTCCCTTTTCCAAGGTTACTCCATGTTCCGCAACTTCCAACGATAAGAGATATCATCAAAATTGCAATGCCTACATTTACTTTTTTCATAAAACTTACTTATTAATTATCCAATAAATCCTTTTGTAGTATAGAAAAATTCCAATCCGACAGCCTATAAGCATAATCTATGCCAAATAAGACATTTTAAGTCAACTTACACTCTTTCAGCATATTTTATGATACGATTATAACGAAACATCGGTTACCGCTCCGGCAACTGCGTTTGCAACCAATGCACGTAGCCTCACAACGCTGCCTTTATCGGCAGGGTGTACTCTATGAGCAAGGAGAATTACAGAGACCTTCGCAACGGGGTCTATCGTAATGGATGTTCCCGTATACCCTGTATGGCCGTAAGTCTTCGTCGGGTGGAAAAGATTCCCGTTATTGGATGAATAAGCCGTATAGTTATCCCAGCCAAGTGAACGCCCTAAGTGCAAAACGTGCTCCGGAACCCTTGTCATCGTCTCAACCGTAAGTTCCCCCAATATTCTCTTCCCATTATACTCTCCGCCGTTCATCAGTGCAGCCGCGATGACTGCAATATCTTCGGCGTTTGAGAAGAGCCCCGCATTACCCGAATTACCTCCATTCATAAGCCTTGCAAGGGGATCGTGTACCTGCCCCAAT
>JGI994J12354_10004522_pt1 | contig 12470 bp, 10 predicted proteins | sample IntmicLarv3ML3BL_FD_12354 | JGI IMG/M metagenome (IMG submission 12354)
CAATATACTTGTTGTAATGAACGTGGATATATTGGTTGTTGGGAATGCCCCGATTTTTCCTGCGATAAAGATATGTTTAATGATAGCCACCTAAGATTGAAGGTATTTGTAAAATGCATTAAAGAGGATGGCATAAACGCGTTCTCACAATACATACTGCGTAATTTAGAAAAGGGTATTCTATATCATAGGAATGGTTATACCGGCGATTATGACTTAGATACAGAGGAAGCGATATTAACATTATTGAGAAACGGAAAATAGTTTGTCCGTACTTGACATACGGGTGCCAGAAATAGCGGGCGGTTTTCATCAGGAGGAGTACAATGGCTGTGTTTGAAGGCTTTTCAGAAGAAGCAATAAATGTGCTTTTAGATATACGCTTCAATAATAATAAAGAGTGGTATGAGGCAAATAAAGACAGGTATAAGCAATTTGTCCACCAACCCATGGCCAGCTTTGCGGACAGAGTTTATGAAATTTTACATAAAAATCATGAGGAATTTACTGATACGGCGAGAATTTGCCGTATTTTCAGAGATACGCGCTTTTCAAAGAATAAGCAGAAATATAAGGACAGCAAATGGTTTTTCTTCCGTGAGGGGTCCATATCAACAATAGAATATCCCAAGCCAAACTATTTTTTTGAGCTTAAGGCGGAAAGCTATGTTTACGGGCTGGGCTTTTGGGCATCCGCAAGGCATATGGAGCTTTTCAGGGAAAATGTGAGAAATAACCCTTCTGCCCTTATGGAAATGATTGAGCTATATAACAATCAAAGCGTTTTTAATTTGACGGGGGATATGTACAAGAAAAAATTTCAAGACGATGTTGAAGAACCTCTGAAAGAATGGTATCTCCATAAGGAATTTACTTTTGTTACGGAAAGGCCGATTGATGATATTTTGTTTTCTGCTGATATAGTAGATATGGCGGCGGAGGACTTTTTGAAGATTTATCCCATTTATGAGTATTTTTCAGAGATAATGAGAAATATCGCGCCTCAGGTGGAAAGCAGATATAACAGGGGATAGGGATTTATCCGGCAGCAGGTATTACGCAAAGCGGTGAAAAAAGAGCGCTTGCAAGTTTAAAGCGCTTTGAAGAACGATAGCTTTTAAGGTTATTTTTATGGGTTTGGATTTATTTGGCAGCAGATAGTTCGCCAAACAGCGAAAAAAGTGCGCTTATTTCGCAGAAAACGCCTTGGAACATGGCGCTTTTCTGCGAATGCGCTGCTTTTTTCATGCTGTTCGGCGGTATTGACAGCGTACCCATTTAATAATATACTTATTGATGTTAAAAATTTAGAAAATTTGTATGAGGTGGCTAATGCAGACAAAGTATATTTTTGTGACCGGAGGCGTTGTTTCAGGGCTGGGTAAGGGTATAACCGCAGCTTCTTTGGGGCGTCTGTTGAAAGCAAGGGGATATAAGGTTACTATACAAAAATTTGACCCGTATATTAATATAGATCCGGGTACAATGAGCCCTTATCAGCATGGTGAGGTTTTTGTAACGGATGACGGCGCTGAAACCGATCTGGACTTAGGTCATTATGAGAGGTTTATTGACGAAAATTTGACGGTTAACAACAGCGTAACCACCGGTAAAATTTACTGGTCTGTATTAAATAAAGAGCGCAAAGGCGATTACCTCGGCGCAACGGTTCAGGTTATACCTCATATTACAAATGCCATAAAAGAACGCGTATACAGGCTGGGTAAAGAATCCCAGTGCGATATTGTTATTACTGAAATCGGCGGCACTGTCGGTGATATTGAAAGCCTTTCCTTCCTTGAGGCCATCAGGCAGGCGGGCTTTGAAGTTGGCCGCTCTAATTCATTATTCATACATGTAGCCCTTATACCTTATCTTGCAAAATCAGGCGAGATGAAAACAAAGCCTACCCAAAATTCCGTTAAAGACCTTTTGGGTATTGGCATACAGCCGGATATTATTGTCTGCCGCACCGAGCATGAAATGAATGAGGATATGAAAGACAAGCTGGCGCTATTTTGCAATATGCAAAAGGATTCCATAGTGCAGAATATGGATGCCGAAAGCCTGTATGAAGTGCCACTTTATCTTGAGAAAGAAAATTTGGCTCAAATCGTTTTGAAAAAGCTGGATTTACCATGTCCCGATCCTGATTTGGAAGAATGGCAGGCCCTTGTAGATAAAGAAAGAAATGCAAAAAAATGCGTTACCATCGGTCTTGTAGGTAAATATGTTCAGCTTCATGATGCGTATCTTTCCGTAGTTGAAAGCCTTAAGCATGCAGGTATTCAAAATGATGCCGTTGTAAATATAAAATGGATTGATTCAAAAGAGATGGATGAGAGCTTTGATGAAAGCCTCTTTGATAATGTTGATGGGATAATTGTACCGGGGGGCTTTGGCGAGCGAGGTGTTGAAGGTAAAATAGCCGCTATTAAATTTGCCAGAGAGAATAAAATCCCCATGTTCGGCATTTGTTTAGGTATGCAATGTGCTGTAATTGATTTTGCGAGAAATGTTATGGGGCTTAGTGAAGCTCAGTCCTCAGAGCTTTCCAAGGATACGCCTCATAATGTTATAGATATTATGCCGGAGCAGAAGGATATTGATGAAAAAGGCGGCACAATGCGCCTTGGCGCTTATCCTTGCAAGCTGGCGAAGGATACTTTAAGTATGGAGGCTTATAATCAGGATTTGATTTATGAGCGCCACCGCCACCGCTATGAGTTTAACAACGGATTCAGGAATCTTTTTGAAGAAGCGGGCCTTGTTATTGCAGGCATTTCCCCTAATGAGAGATTGGTTGAGATTGTTGAGCTTCCCAAAAGCGTTCATCCATGGTTTGTGGGCGTGCAGTTCCATCCGGAATTTAAGTCAAGGCCAAACAGGCCCCATCCGCTTTTCAGAAATTTTATTGAAGCTGCGGTTAATAAAAATAATAATTAAGGTTGATGGAATAAAAGGGATTCGGCGGGATATGTCGAATCCCTTTTTAATTTTGGCTTTGATTTGGATAATATATTACAAGGTTGATAATTAAGAATAGTTAATTTATAATATTAAGGGTCGTTTTATAAGGCGGAAAAATTGAATTGCAGGAGGGATAATATGGCTTTTGATGTTGATAATAAAAAGTTTCTCGCTGATGTGTATAATATAACGGAGCCGGGCGCGGCAGTGAGATTTTTAAGCCGCATGGCAAAAGAGTGTAAATCCAAAGCTGAGTTTAAAGAGAAACTTGATGAAACAGAAAGAATACTGAACAGCTTAGAAAGCGATATTAAAGCCGATGGGAAAGATTTAGCCTGCTTTTATGACTTAACAAAACAGTGCTTGCATAAAATCCCTTTTTTCTCCGGAGAAATTAATTTTGGAGAGCATATAATAAAGTGGAACCTTAGTGAAGAAGATAATCTGCTCATGGCGCAGGATTTAATGGTGCAGGACTGGTATGATGAGATTAAGCCTGTTGCCATGCCAGAGAGGAAAGATTTGCCGGAAGGTTTTATTCTCCGGCTTGCAGGTGAAGGCGATGTTCCGAAACTTAGAGTTTTGATTAATTTATCATATGCTGAGCTTGGTGAAATGGGCATGAACTTCGTCGGCGTTACTCAAGATGAAGAGATTACCAGAGACCGCATGATAGGGAAAGAAATTTGGGTAATTGAAAATATTGATACAAAAGAGCTGGTGGCTACAATTGCGCTGAATGTAAAAGAGACTGCGGAAAAATCGATGTTTTATATCAGCCAGTTCGGCGTTTTGCCTGAAATGAAGAGGAATGGCTTTGGGAGCTATCTTATACACCATTCATTCGATAGAGCCAAGGCAAGGGGCTATAATATAATTCAGCTTGATACCGCCATACCTGCCCATCATCTTGTTAGGCTTTACAGAAAATTTGGCTTTGAAATCGTTGAAGCCGAGCACAGGCCGAGGCCGAATTATCCCAGCTATTACATGGACGCAGATGTTGACAATTACGAGAGATTATTGGGAGAGAGCGTTAAAAAATAGGCTTATGGCAGGCGGAGTTACCGCAATATGACATTAGTTTAGAGCATAAAATTATTTATACAGGCAAAAATATCAAAAAAATAAATATTATTTCCGACTGAAATACTTGACATTAATATTTAGCGGTGATATATTGTTATAAGTAAATCCTATTAATTTAGTAGTGTATTGAGGTGGGAGTTTATGAAACTTTCTACAAGAAGCAGATACGGCCTTAAAGCCATAGTGGATATTGCCGCATGGGGCGGTGATAAATGCGTTAGCATAAGCAGCATGGCAGGGCGTTTGGGTATATCTGAAAACTATCTGGAGCAGCTTATTATTAAGCTGAAAAAAGCCGGGATAGTTGAAAGCATACGCGGTGCTCAGGGCGGCTATGTTTTAGGCCGGCCTGCGGAGGAAATAACCGTTGCTGAGATTTTGACAATATTGGAGGGTTCTCTCTATCCTGTGGAATGCCTTGACGGAACGGGTGAATGCTCCTGCGGGGAAGGCAGCTGCAATCCCTGTGTTACAAGGAGCGTTTGGCAGAAAATGTATGACGGCATTTTTGATGTGGTGGATTCCATTAAAATCAGTGATTTAGCCAAGGATTATAAAGCAGGGGTGGAAATTAGTTAGCTTAAATTTTCATCTGTTCTGCTGTTAATAAAAGATATGGAAATTGGGTTTTGAAAATTAAAACGGGCGCTTATAAAACTGTGAAACAGTAAGCATTTTTTGTTAGGAGATGACTGATATGCCGGATAATGTTTATTTTGACAATGCGGCTACAACCAGAATGAGGGATGAGGTTTTGGAAGCTATGCTTCCATACATGCAAAATGCCTACGGCAATCCATCCAGCATATATACAATTGCGAGAGAAGCAAAAATTGCCATCGAAAAGGCGAGAGAAGAGGTTGCCGCTGTAATCGGGGCGGATTCTTCTGAAATTTACTTTACAGGCAGCGGTACGGAAGCCGATAACTGGGCAATCCTTTCTGTTGCCGAAAATAATAAGAATAAAGGCAACCATATTATAACTACAAATATTGAGCACCATGCAGTGCTTCACACATGCGAATATCTTGAGAAAAACGGCTTTGAAGTGACTTATCTGCCTGCGGATGAGGATGGTTTAGTTTCCGCTAAGGATGTGGAAAATGCAATAAAGCCGGAAACCATACTTATTACAATTATGTATGCCAATAACGAAATAGGCACAATTCAGCCTGTAGCTGAAATAGGCAAAATTGCAAGAGAGAATAAAATAATTTTCCACACAGATGCGGTTCAGGCCATAGGCCATGTTCCCATAAATGTGAAGGACGAAAATATAGATATGCTTACGCTTTCCGCCCACAAGATTTACGGGCCGAAGGGTGCCGGCGCGCTTTATGTCAGAAAAGGCATAGCCATAAGACCGCTGATACATGGCGGCGCTCAGGAGCGCGGGCGCAGAGCGGGTACTGAAAATGTAGCGGGCATTGTGGGCTTGGGCTGCGCCATAAAGCTGATAAATGCAGAGATGGATGAAGAACATGGGCGCATAAGCGCATTGCGCAATTTCACCATAGATGCTGTATTAGAGGCCATACCTCATGCCAGGCTCAACGGGCACAGGGATAAGCGCCTGCCCGGCAATGCAAATATATCTTTCGAGTTTATAGAAGGCGAATCCATGCTACTTATGCTGGATATGAAAGGCTTTGCGGCCTCAAGCGGGTCGGCCTGTACATCGGGCTCTCTTGATCCTTCTCATGTTCTGCTTGCCATAGGTCTCCCCCATGAAAAGGCTCACGGCTCTTTGCGGATAACCTTCGGCAGAGACAATACAAAGGAACAGGCGGAAAAACTGGTTGAGGTTCTCCCTCCCATTGTTCAGAGGCTTAGGGAAATGTCACCGTTGTATGAGGACTTTCTGAAAGCAAAGTAAGAATAAAGCTGAGATTTTAAAATGCCAAAGTCAAATGCTTGGTAAATATACATTATTGAAGATAAAAGGGAGCGCTGAATATGCTTTACAGTGAAAAGGTAATGGATCATTTTACAAACCCCAGAAATGTAGGGGAGCTGGAAAACCCCAGCGGCGTAGGGCTTGTGGGCAATGCCAAATGCGGGGATATTATGAAGGTTTATCTTGATATAGAAGATAATATTATCAGAGATGTGCGCTTTAAAACCTTCGGCTGCGGCGCGGCTGTTGCCACAAGCAGCATGGCAACGGAGCTTATTAAGGGTAAGAGTATTAATGAAGCTCTGATGGTTACTAATAAAGCTGTTATGGAGGCATTAGGCGGATTGCCGCCGGTTAAGGTTCACTGCTCTGTGCTGGCTGAGGAGGCCATTATGGCAGCGCTATGGGATTATGCACAGAAGAATAATATTGAAATTGAAGGGGTAAGAGCTCCATCAGATGAAGACCATCATGAAGAGCATGTAATCTAATATGGCAAAAAAGGTAATAGTAGGTATGTCCGGCGGGGTAGACAGCTCTGTTGCGGCGTATATCTTAAAGGAGCAAGGCTACGATGTTATCGGGGCCATTATGCAAATATGGCAGGACGAGGACCGCTGTGAAATCCAGGATAATGGAGGCTGCTGCGGTTATTCTGCTGTAAATGACGCGAGAATGGTTGCGGCAAAGCTGGATATTCCTTTTTATGTGCTTAATTTTAAAGAGGAGTTTAAGGCGAAGGTTATTGATTATTTTACTGATGAATATTTTAAAGGGCGCACGCCTAACCCGTGTGTCGCCTGTAACAGATATGTGAAATGGGAAACCTTTCTGGCAAAGGCTGTAGCTATGGGAGCGGATTATATCGCAACAGGCCATTATGCTAAAATCGGTAGACCGGATAACGGCAGATATGCCCTCCAAATGGATTTTGACAATCCCAAGGACCAGTCCTATGCCTTGTATAATTTGACTCAGTATCAGCTGGAACATACTCTTATGCCCATAAGCAATATGCAAAAGAGCAAAGTAAGAGAAATTGCGGCGGAGCTTGGGCTTAATACGGCAAATAAGCCGGATAGTCAGGAGATTTGCTTTATTCCCGATAATGATTATGGCGGATATATTGCAAACAGTGGCAGAGGCATTATAACACCCGGCAATTTTGTTGATGAAGCCGGCAATATTTTGGGCAGGCACAAAGGGATAGTTTATTATACGGTAGGTCAGCGTAAGGGTCTCGGCATAGCTTTCGGAAAGCCTATGTTTGTTAAAGCCATAAATACAGAGGATAACACTGTTGTTTTATGTGAAGGGGATAAAGTGTTTTCGGCAGGGCTTATGGCGGAAGATATTAACTTTATGGGGGAAACGGAATTTGCGGAGAGAGAGGCTCTTGTGAAAATTCGCTATTCCCACAAACCGGCAAAATGCACTTTAACCGTTAAGGATGATGAGCTAATTTGCCGCTTTCATGAGGCTCAGCGGGCAGTTACTCCGGGGCAGGGTGCGGTTTTCTATGATTTTAACGGGGATATGCTTTGCGGCGGCACGATAAATAAGGCGCTGGATTAATAAGCAAAAAATTCTGGCTACATATATTTTTCATTAAAAATACCGGTTCTTTGAATATGCTCCTGTGGATTTGGGAGAATATTCAAAGAACCGGTTTCTTAGTTGTGCTTAAAAGTATTATTGCAGGCTATTTATTCTAAGGCAGTTTTCATAAGCAATGCTCTGCAAAAGGTTGTAAATATTCTGCACATTATATTTTTTCGGAAATTCAAGTTTATGATGGGCGTAGGAAGCATTATAGCCGAATGCAGCGGGAGAAGTGGCATATGTAAAAGTAACCTCACTGTCGTCAAAACCGAAGCCGGAGGTTTCCATCTCAACTGAAACAATGGAAAAAAGATTGATTGAGGTTACTTTCATTTTCTGCCCGGTGGTTCCCTGTTTATCAAAGATAATAAGCCTTTTGTCAGTAAGAATCAAAACATCGCGAACGAGCTTGAAACCAACGGAAATCATTTCACCGTTCATTAAATAGCGGGAATAATCCTTCGCCAGCTCTTCGTGGGAAACTTCACTGTAATTGCCGATAATGCCCTGAGTAAGAGATTTAAATCCAAAAGCCATATGTTTTACCTCCTGTTGGTTTTATTTAAGATTATACGGAGATTGTAAAGATATGAACCCCCGGGAAATACAAAGTATTTCCCGGGGGTGGTAACTAATACATGAGATCTGTCACTTTATCGAAAGCTGCGTTATAGGTTTTGCTGGTAAATATATCTGAATAAGTTGTGCTTTTATTTTTTACATAAACAACTATTGGGTTTGAGTATTTAAGTAGGCTGTCTATACCCAGCCAGCTGAAATTCTCATTATATAAATTGTTTTTATATCTGTTGGAGTTGCGGTTAACTCCGTAAAGCACTATATCGCTGTATTTTACGGTGTTGGAGGTTGAAGCATTGTATACGAAATCCTCTACCATTGTTTTATAATCTGCATTTGCCGAGTCATAAAGGAATATAACAAATTCTTCACCTTTGTCAAAGCGCTTTTTCAGTTCGGCAATATCGGAATTAACATATATATTTTTGCTGTCAATAACATCACCGTAGCCTGATGATGAGCCTGTGGAGAACTTATTGGCATTAAACTCGTCAATATATCCTTTAGCCCTATCCAACGTAGGCGGCTGAGGGTATGAACGAATATCATTCAAATTGTAGTAAACAAGTATCATCGCCGGCAAATCTTCATACCGATAGTCTTTTAGGCAGGTTATATTGTTATAAAACTTGGGGTACCTGTTAATGTCGAGACCGTAGACTTCGACTTTTCTGTTTTCAGCGGCAGATTTAATAAAAGGCATGTAATATTTGGAGTTATCTTCTGTTTTATCATAAAGGGCAATAATAAATTCTTTACCGTCATCTATTTGCTGCTGTATAAAAGAATCGCTTTTTGATTTGAAATAGGTGGTATCATTGAAATCGCCGTAATCAAAGCCCGTTTCAACCTGAGCCTGAAACTTAACAAGAGCGTTTTCAACTGCTTTAAGGTCTGTAAGCGATTGCATCTGCTCTACCTTGGACTTGGAATGGACAAAATAAAGAGTCGGATCAACAGTGGAAGAAGCATTGAAAAATGCCCGTAACCAATCATTGTCGCTGTCTTTATTGGATTGATCATTCATATCCACGCCAAAAATTCTGTAAGTCAGTTTTTGCGCACTGGTCATTAGCCCCGGTACGATTCGCTTGGAAGAATCTAAAGAGCTGTCATAGAGTACAAAAGCAAAGGGCCGGCTTTTGCTGTCCTGATACATATTCATTACGGCCTCTGATGACATAATTCTAAAATATGTGTCATTAAAAATTTCACCATAATTAGCGGGCTTGTCCTGTGTGGTAGATGTTGAAGGAGGATTATTGCCGCTTGTTGAAGGGTCATCTGCCGGTAATGTTGCAGATGGCGGTATAGGCGGGTCTATGTTGATATGAGCCGTTCTTGTTTGCTGAGTCCACAATACATCGGCGCCTAAGGTTTCAGCAAATGTGCGCAAAGGGATGTAAGTGAGATTATTTATAATTCTCGGAGCAACATCCAGCGCCAAGGCTTGGGCATCGGAGTTCCAGCGCATTGTATTTGTTGAATCAACCGTATATGTCCCGAAGGTTACTGTGGGATTATCAATATACATAAGAGAATAGCTGTTGCCGTAAGTTGTGAGAATACGCCTTGTATCATTATCCCAGTCTACAGTGGCGCCTATAGCTTCGCTGATTTCCCTAAAAGGAAGCAGCAGGCGGTTATCAACGCTAATAATAGTATTTTTTGGAACATAAGGCTTATTGTTAATAACAATGGTTGCATTGGCTGCTACTGATTGTGCCATTACATTTTCCGCAAAGGGAGAAAAAACAAACATAGTTGCGGATATAAGCAGTAGAGACATTATCTTAATAAACTTACTCAATATGAGGAACCCCTTTCCTTAAGCCATATTTTAAATATAAATTCCGCCGCTCCAGCCATAGCTAAAAAAGACATTTTTAGACATAACAATCTACGGAACAAGTCAATTTTATTATATATGAATAATTAGCGTATTTCAAAAAGTATTTTAAAAAAATATAAAAATTTAATCATAATGTAATAATTGGCGGCATATAAATTATATTTTTGCCAAATAAAATGCAAATAATCATAATAGAAAAGAGAAATATTGTTAAAAAATCCGCAAAAACAAAATGTTTAACTGAAATATTTATTCAGTTCGCTGCTTAAGTTTATGAAAGAGAGGTTTTTAACAGTTGAATTGTATATTCAGGGGGCAATATCAGCTGTTTGCAGAAATATAATGCTGCTCAGCCTGCATTTTATACAGCCTGATTCTATTTGCATAAATTGATTTTTCCACTTGTTAAATATTTGATGAAGTGCTAAAATATTATTGGGTAAATAGAATATTTTATTGTCGCTTTGTTCGGATAAATACTAAAGGAATACTTGAAAAAGCTGAGTGGCGAGTGTGTAGAAAATTTGATTTTATGGAATCTGAATTTCTAAATAGCTATCTAGCCTCAAAGGCATATATTTTTTGATGAAAACGGGCTTATTAACGATTTGGCGCGGCGATAATTGAAAATGGTATAGCAGGAAAAGTGAGAATATTGACAATATATTAACACAGTGATCGATTTATATTTAGTTTGAAAAATAAATTGCGGAGGGAAGAAAAATGTTAAATAAAAAATCAGTAAGTGATCTTAATGTGAAAGGCAAAAATGTACTTGTGAGATGCGATTTCAACGTGCCTGCCAAAGATGGCGTAATTTCTGATGATACGAGGATTGTTGAGGCGCTGCCTACTATAAAGAAACTTTTAGCAGATGGCGGCAGAGTTATACTTTGCTCCCATTTCGGCAAGCCTAAAGAGAGAGAAGAAAAGTATTCTCTTAAAATCGTTGCGCAGCGTTTAAGCGGGCTATTGGGCAAGGAAGTTGTTTTTGCAAATGATCCCGAGGTGGTTTCGGAAAATGTTAAGTGCATGGCCGGTAAAATGAATGACGGCGATGTAATGCTCCTTGAAAACACCCGTTTCAGGGAAGAAGAATCTAAAAATGAGGACAGCTTTTCAAAAGAGCTGGCTGCATTGGCGGATATTTATGTGAATGATGCTTTCGGCTCCAGCCACAGGGCGCATTGCTCAACGGCAGGTGTTACAAAATTTGTTAAGGAAAGCGCTGTAGGCTACTTAATGGAGAAGGAAATTCAGTTTTTAGGCAATGCGGTTAATAATCCCAACAGACCCTTTGCGGCTATTTTAGGCGGCGCTAAGGTTTCCGATAAAATAAATGTTATAAATAATCTACTTGAAAAGGTTGATGTTCTCATTGTGGGCGGCGGCATGGCGTATACTTTCATTAAAGCTATGGGTTATGAAATCGGCAATTCTCTCTTAGAAGAAGATAAGGTTGAATATGCGGTCGAAATGGTTGAAAAAGCCAAGAAAAACAATGTAAAGCTGCTTCTGCCAATTGATACGGTTATAGCCAAAGAGTTTAAAAACGACACAGAGTTCAGAACTGTAGACATAGATGCTATGGAAGTAGGCTATATGGGTCTTGATATTGGTGGAAAATCTATGAAACTTTTTGCGGATGCCTTGAAAGACGCTAAAACAGTTGTTTGGAACGGGCCTATGGGCGTGTTTGAATTTGAAAATTTCGCAAAAGGCACGATTGCTGTTGCTGAATGTCTTGCAGGTATTGACGCAACTACAATTATAGGCGGCGGAGATTCCGCGGCGGCGGTTACTTTGCTGGGCTACAAAGATAAAATGACACATATTTCCACAGGCGGCGGTGCAAGCCTTGAGTTTTTAGAAGGCAAGGAACTTCCGGGTGTGGCGGCGGTAGAAGATAAATAGGAGGGTAGTATATGAGCAGAAAAAGATTGGTTGCAGGCAATTGGAAAATGAATATGACCCCTCAAGAGGGGAATGATTTTGCAAAAAAATTAGCTCCAAAGCTGGATACAGAAAAAAGTGATGTTGCTTTCTGTGTTCCTTTTGTGGATATAGCTTCTGTCAGTAATGCGGTTTCGGGCACAGGCGTTGCGGTAGGTGCGCAGAATATGTATTTTGAAGAAAAGGGCGCTTTCACAGGGGAAATATCGCCTTCTATGCTGGTTAATTCAGGGGTGAAATATGTAATTATAGGTCACTCCGAGCGCCGCGCTATTTTCGGTGAAACTGATGAAACGGTTAATAAAAAGACTCATAAAGCGCTGGAGCATGGCTTGATTCCCATAATTTGCGTTGGTGAAAGTTTGGAGCAAAGAGAAGAGGATATAACAATAGAGCTTGTTAGAACTCAGACGAAAGTTGCCTTCTACGGCGTATCGGCGGATAAAGCTAAAAATTGTGTCATAGCCTACGAGCCTATATGGGCAATCGGCACAGGCAAAACTGCCACAAGCGAGCAGGCCGAGGAGG
>JGI994J12354_10004523_pt1 | contig 12468 bp, 9 predicted proteins | sample IntmicLarv3ML3BL_FD_12354 | JGI IMG/M metagenome (IMG submission 12354)
ACAGAAAGTCCCACTCTTTTTCTTTCTATTTTATATTGAGGCACACCATACCCAATCTCTTCTACCACATCAGGAAAAGTATCTAAAATCATTTTTCTTAATTTTTCTATAATAGGTCTAGCTTTTACATTTAGGTTTTCAATATATTCATCAACATTTTTATATTTTTCCATCTTATCAATTCTTTCTAAAGATATTTTAATAATTTAAAAACAAATATTATTCAGTTTTGATAATATTAAAAATTGTTACAGTTTCTAATTCAACTGTTGCTAATAATAATTTGTTAGTATAACTATTATTATTTTGATAAATTGAATTTATCATTATAACAACTTCTCTGATATCTATTAAAAGATTGCTCTTTACTTTTATTTTAATCATTTGTTACTCTTTATGGTGATAGATAAATTTAAGGTGGTAACAATTAATCAATAAGTCATAAAACTGCTTCAAAGTTTTTATTCATCCACTTATTTGAATATATCATAACTAATTTTAAAAATCAATAAAAATAATAGAAGTTCTTTTTTGATCTACATCACGAGCAATCACATATTTATTTTAATATAAAAACAACCTCAAAAAAGGTAGAATATAATCCTCTATGTATAGAGTTTGAATAAAAAAATTTTAATATAATCTATATAGAGAGGATTTTTATATGTCAAATTTTAAAGAAAATAAATTAACAATAATGAAAAAATTAACAAAGAAATACAATGTCTCATATTCTGCAACTAGAAATGAGCATTAGAATATGAAGAATTTGGAATTGGATATTTAGAAAAAATATCATCAAGAAAAGGTCAAGTTGCTGGTATTAGCAAGATAAGACTTATGAATTAAAAAATAATTCCCTGAGCCCTGAGGAAAGAAGTGCTTGAACTAAGAAAAAACTAAGTTCTTGGAAATGTAGAATGAAATTCTAAAAAGTTCAATACATTGTTAATAGACAATGAAAAAAAATGCTAAGGAGAACTTTTTGTTACGGATGTTACATATTTACTTTATGGTCAAAATAAATTTGCAATCTTAAGCATAATGAAAGATGTTTATACTGGTTTTATAGTTGGATATGATATTTCGATGAGAAATAACAATAAGATTTATTTAAAAACATTAAATATGGCTGAAGGATAGGATATATCTTAAAAAATAAAAATTTAATCATTTATTCAGATAATGGATTTCAATATACTTCAAATTAGCTCAGAATTATTGTTTGAAAATAATATTCTTTAAGCAATCTGGGAAACTCACTAGATAATGGTGCCTGTGAAACATTTTTTTCATCTTTAAAGATTGAATGATACAACAACAATCTAACAATTTTTCAAGAAGTTTATGACAATTTTATAGATTATATTAAATTTTATAATTTTAAAAGAATAGTTATTAAACATAAAAAAACTTATTGGTAGTAGGTAAATTTAAGTGGGTATGAATTAATCAATAAGATATAAAATCTGTTTCAAAGTTCTTATTTATTTTCTGATTTAAATGTACCATAACTAATTTTTAAAATCAATAAAAATAAATTATTTATTTAAAATTTGTTAATTTTACTAGCTTATTTACTCGTTTTACTAATTTATCCGTATTCAATTCAATCGTTTTCTACCCTAACTTTTTCTCTTCTGATTAACTCTACTAGATCATTAACATTATTGTTATGTTCTGAGTCGTATTTTTTAAAGATATCTTTTTTGTAATTAGTTTCTTCGCTTTCTTTTAAAATTCTTAAACTTTCTTCTTCATCTTCTGCTGTTGCCTTATCAAAATCAATGTCTTTTTCTTTTGGTGGTTGAATATCTATTTTAAATAAATTTACAAAATAATCTCTCATAAAATTAATCGGTTCATTTAACTGAACATTTAAATCAGTTTTTTCTAATTTTAATACTTCTGTCATCCGGTAGAAAAAATCATAAGTAATTAAACTTGGTCTTGTATCTTGACATAAAGCAATTGCAAATTTGTTTTGTACATCAATATCATTATCTTCTTCTTCTGGAAAGATTAAGTTTATATCACTAGTATCAATTAATGGTTGTTTTTGTAAATGATATGAATATGTTTTTTTACCAGTTTTTTGATCAATATTTGGAGTTGAGGATTTAACTTTAACAGTAGTGTTTCCACACATTTCTGAAATTTTCCCACGGCCAACTTATTATATACTTGACAAAATAAGTCTAACCTTAAAAGATTGTTTTTATATTAAATGTATTTTATTAAGTTAATTATTTGTTTTTAATTACTTTAATACCCGGTAGAATTTTACCTTCCATATATTCTAGTGATGCACCACCACCAGTTGAAATATGTGTAAATTTATCTGCATAACCTAACTGTATTGCGGCTGCGGCTGAGTCTCCACCACCAATTAATGTAAATGCATTACTTAAATTAGCTATTGCTTCACAAACTCCTACAGTTCCTTTTTTAAAATTATTAAATTCAAATACTCCCATAGGACCATTTCATGCTACAGTCTTTGCATCTTTTAAAATTTCTTTAAATAATTCTATAGACTTTGAACCAATATCTAATCCCATTTCATCATCAGGTAAATCAACACCTGAATATGATGGTGTTACATCTTTAAATTCTTTGGCATTTGCAGAATCAATTGGTAAAACTATTTTTCCATTTGATTTATTTAAATATTCTTTAGCTGATTGAATTTTATCATCTTCACACAAAGATTTTCCAATGTTATGTCCTTGAGCTTTTAAAAAAGTATATGCCATTCCACCACCAATAATAATTTTATCAGCTTTTGTTAATAAGTTGTCAATTACACCAATTTTGTCTGATACTTTTGCACCACCAATTATTGCAATAAACGGGTGTTCTGGGTTATCTATTCCTTTAGCTAACATTTCTAATTCTTTTTGGACTAAAAAACCAACACAGCTTTCTGTGATATTTGAAGCTACTCCAACATTTGATGCGTGTGCACGATGTGCTGTTCCAAATGCATCATTTACAAAAACATCTCCCAAGCTTGCTCAATATTTCCCTAATTCATCATTATTTTTAGATTCAAATTTAACAGATTCTCCATCTTTTACATCTTCAAATCTTGTATTTTCAAATAATAATACTTCTCCTGGATTCAGATTTTTAATTGATTTTTCTAATAAACTGCCTCTTGTTTCAGCTATAAATTGAACTTTTTCACCTAAAATTTCTTCTAATTTTTTTGCAATTGGTGCTAAAGATTTTTTTGATTTATCTGCTTCTTCTTTAATTCTGCTTAAATGTGAAAATAAAACTATCTTTGCTTTATTTTCTATTAAATACTTAATTGTTGGGATTGCAGCTCTTATACGATTATCATCTCCAATAATTCCATCTTTTATAGGAACATTGAAATCAACTCTAACTAAAACTGTTTTGTTGGTTATGTTAATATCTGTTAATGTCTTTATCATTTTGTTTTCTCCTTGATTAACTAATATAATTTGAATATATTTTATTTTTTGTATAAATTCATTGTAGCTTTATATTTTTAATTTATAAATTAAAATAAGCTTAATAATAACTTAATGTATAATTTTTTAACTACTAAAATAACAATCATATTACTTTACTTTTTGTTTAGTATTAATTTAAAGTATAATAATATATTTTGGTTTACTGTAAAAAACCATATTCCCACTTCGATTAAATAATCGTTGTAAAAATATGATTTTAAAGATTATAAACTTAACATATGATTAATAACTCTTACAAATTGTGCAGTAAATGATGCTTCGTTATCATATCATGAAAACACTTTAATTATTTGTTTTCCATCAACTTCCATAACTCTAGTTAATGTTGCATCAAAAACAGATCCATATTCTGAACCAACAACATCCATTGATACTATTGGTTTATCACAATATTCTAATGCCGATGCTAAATCTTTATCTTTTTTAATTGCTTCTGCAACTACTTTGTTTATTTCATCAGCTGAAACTTTTTTCTTTAAATTTAGTGTTAAGTCAACAAGTGAACCAGTTATTGTAGGAACGCGTAATGAAATTCCGTCTAATTTACCGTTTAATGTTGGTAACACTTTACCAATCGCTGCAGCTGCTCCTGTTTTTGAAGGAACTATATTTCACGCTGCTGCACGACCACGGCGAACATCTGCATGTGGTAAATCTAATAAAGATTGATCATTTGTAACAGCATGAATTGTATTCATCAACCCTTTTTCAATTCCAAACGATTCTTCTAAAACTTTAGCAACTGGTGCTAAACAATTTGTTGTACATGATGCTGCAGAAACTATCAAGTCATTCGCATCTAAAATTTTATGATTCACACCATAAACTACTGTTTTTAAATCTCCTGTTGCTGGAGCAGAAATAATAACTTTTTTTGTTCCTGCTTTTATATGTGCTTGTGATTTTTCTTTATCAGTGTAAAAACCTGTACATTCTACAACTAAGTCTATTCCTAATTTCCCTCATGGTAAAGCTTCAGCATTTTTTTCTGCATACACTTTAATGCTTTTTTCATTTACAATAATTGAGTCATCTGTTGCGCTAATTGCACCTTTCAAAAAAGAACCATGCGCTGAGTCAAATTCTAATAAATATGCTAATGTTGATGGCTTTGTTAAATCATTAATTGCCACAATTTCTATATTTTTTTGTAAAAATAATTGTCTAAAAGCCAATCGCCCAATTCTTCCAAATCCGTTAATTGCTATTTTTTTCATATATTTAATACTCCTTTTACACTATTATTATAATATTAATGTATCCTTTAATACAACATATAGTACAAAAATTACTTTGATTATTTTCTAATAAAAAAAAGTATTTGTAGAATAAATTCCATAAAATTGCTAATATCTTTTATTTTTACCTTCTAATTCAATTTCATTAGTTATTGCCTTTATTCTTTCACAAAATCTTGCAGCTTTTAAATACTCAACCTCTTCTCTTTTAAAATCTGGTTTGCTTAAAATAATTTTTTGGCTTAAATAAGTTTTTTCTAAGTAATCTATATTTTTATTGGATGAAAAAAAAGTTATTTTTTTATGTTCCATTCTATAATTTAAAATATCAAACAAAATTTCGTCTCTACTCCATTCTGAAACACTTTCAGCGCCTATATCATCAATGAATAAAATATCTGTTTTTTTGCATTTTTCTTCAATTTTTATGTTGCCATTTACATCATCTATTGAAAATGTTTCTTTAACTTTTTTAATTATTTCATTAGCTGTAATAAAAACAACTTTTTTATTTTTTTTTGCAAATGAATTAGCGATAGTTTTTAGAATATGAGTTTTGCCAATACCAAACTTACCATGAATATATAAACCTTTTCATATTGTGTCTTTATTAAGGAGATCATCAATTCGTTGAGCGATTTGAGTAATTTTGACTTTGTTTTCATCTTTTTTATGTTCATTTATATAATCTTGAAAATCATAAGTAAATGATAATACTTCATAATTTGCGAATAAAAAATTATCAATAAGAATTTGAAAAGGATTATCATGAAATCAATGTAGACAATGTCTATATTTAATATAAATTTGTCCGTTTTTAAAAAGAAGTTTTGCTTCTGTTCCTTTTATTATTTGTTTACATTGAGACATTGGTTCTGAATTACATACACGCACATTTTCAAAAAAAGATTCAATTAATAAAAGATTTTTTTCAATGATTTCATCTGAAACTTCTTTATTTTTTTGGAAATTTAAAATTTTATTAATATGTTTTGAAGTTTTGAATTCCATTATTATCTACCTCCAAATTTTTTCGAATGTTTTTTCATCAACTGCATCATTTAATTTATAACCTTGATCATCTTGAGGGTCATTTCAAATGTTTTTTTGTAAATATTCTCCATTATCTAAAAATAATTTTTTAGATTGGAAATTTTGGGCATTATTTGATTTTCTAAATGCTGTTTTTAAAAATGACATAGCTTTATCTGCTGTTTTTATGTTAAGATCCCTAAAAGTTGCAGCTATTTTATACAAATAATTTGCAATAATTTTTGTATCATTTTTTAAATAAGAAAAATCTAAAAGTGTATTTATAACTCCGTTGCGAATATTATAAGTTTTATGTAAAGTATCTATAACATCTTTATCTTTATCTGATAAGTTATTAGTTTCTAAAAGTAATTTTAAATATTCAATTGGGTCTGTGTGTTCAAATTCATATATTTTTTGTTTTTGGTTTTTTATAATATTTTCCTCTGGGTTAAATGAATTTATATCATTATTATTGCGATTTTTATTTAAATAATCATCAACCATAGCAAAAAATCTATTTTCTTCAATTTTTAAATTCTGAAAATCAAATGCATCGACAACTAATTCACAAATTTTTTTAACAGACAGTTTGTAGGTTGCATATATAGTTTCTATTAATTTCATAGTATCACTGTTTTTTGTTATATATATTTTATTTTTTTCTAATATAGACAAGACTTCATTGTAACTAAAACCTTTTAAAATTAAATTTGTTTTTTTAGGTTTAGATTTTATACCATTATTAATTTTAAAATTTAATAAATTAGGAATTTCTTCAAAAACCTCAGTGATAGGTGTTGTTCTTTTTACATAACCATAATCTTCGGGCATTTCACCTTCATCTCGGAAGGTGAATTTAGCTATATCATAATCTTCTGATGAAATTTTTTTTAACAAAAGTCCTACCAGAACTTTATCATTAAAAAAATCACCAGCTTCCAATGGAGCATAAACATTAAAAATAATGCTATTTTTTGTATCATTTTGTAAAATTTCAAGTAATCCTATTGCTTCAAGCTTTTTGCATTGACTTTCTAGTGAGTCAAAAGAGATGTTTAAATTTTTTAATACTCTTTGTGTTGTAACTTCCATTTTTTTAAGTTCTTTAAAAACTTCATATTCAGATACTAAAAATTGATATAAAGCATTGGCTTTTGTACCAATTATTGGTAAATATAAATATGTTAATATCTTTTGATCTGTTAAAGAAATTATGTTTTTTAAAATAACTTTATATTTATAATCTTTCATTCTGTATTCACTTTCGTCTTTTAAATTTGTTGGTAATTTAATAATATTTTAAAATTATTCATTTTTATATAATTTAAATGAAAATAAATAAATTTTTAATTAAATTCTAGATTAAATAATAAAGGAACGCTTTAAACACTGATATTTAAGAAATTATCAACATATAAACATCTTTATTTTAAAAAGTTATCTTAAAAAAATAAATTAGTTGCATTTAAAAAAACGCTTTAAATATGCAGAATAATTAATTTTGACAAGTTTTACAATAATATGTACCTCTGCCATTAACTTTTATTTTATTAATTTTTGTCTGACATACAAAACATTTTTTTCCTACTCTAGTATGAACTTGTAATTTAGTTTGAAATTGGCCACTAACTCCTTGTTCTGGATAATATGAATCAATAGTTGATCCTCCTAATTTAATTGCCTGATTTAATATTTTTTGTGAATTTTTTGCAATTTTTTGATAATCATCAGGCGAAACATCACTACCTTTTTTTAATGGATTTATATTTGATGAGAATAATATTTCATCTGCATAAATATTGCCAATCCCTGAAACTATCGTTTGGTCCAATAAAAGCGTTTTAATATAACGATTAGATTTACTCATTTTGTTAAAAAGATATTCTCCATCAATTAAATCATTCAATGGCTCAGGGCCAACTTTTACAATTGGATTTATATATTCATACTCACTTTTATTTTGGTAATGAAACGTTCCAAATCGTCGTGAATCATTAAAAACTAAGGTAGTTTTATTTGATAACTCAAAATAAGCCAAATCATGTTTTGTATCATGAATTTCGTTATTTTTATAAACATATCATCTACCCGTCATTCTTAAATGACTAATTAAAACTTTATCATCTAAATTAAAAATTATATTCTTGCCAATTCTCTCAATAGTTTCAATTGTTCTTCCTGTAATATCAGTTTCAAATGCATTTATCGTTCCACTTGATTTTAAAAGTTTTTCTAAATTAATTTTTGTTTTAGTAATTGTTAATCCTTCAATTTTATCTCTTAAAATTCTGACAACTGTTTCTACTTCTGGTAATTCTGGCATTATCATCACTCCTTTTATTTTAAGTCATATCAACTATTACCAAACGATTTTTTCACTTCTAAAGGTACTTTTGCTTTTCGGTTTTTATTTGAAATTTCTAATAGTTGATTATACGAATAATTCATAATTTCTTCCACTATTTTTTTGATTTTATCAATTTCTGAAGTTTTTACTGTTAATATAAGTTCATCATGAACTTGTGCTACAATTTTTGCTGAAGAATTAATTTCTTTTAATTTTTTATAAACATTAACCATAGCAACCTTAATAATATCTGCAGCAGTTCCTTGAATTGGTGCATTAATAGCTGCACGTTTCCCGAACTCTTTAACCACATGTTCTTTATTTTGCAATTCATAAATATAACGCCTTCGGTTTGAAATCATTTTTACATAACCGTTGCTTATAGCAAAATTTATAATTTCTTCTTTATACAATTCAATTTTAGGAAAAGTTTTATTATAAGCATCAATATAATTTTGAGCTTCATTATGTGAAATTTTTAAATCTTTTGCTAAACCAAATTTTGTTAACCCATATAAAATACCAAAGTTAAAAACTTTTGCAACTCTTCTTTGTTCTGTATTAATTTTTTGATCATTTGATAAATTAAAAATATTTCTAGCAGCAAGTTCATGTATATCTATGTTATCATTAAAAGCATTAATTAAGGTTGTTTCATCAACATAATCTGCTAAAACACGCAATTCAATTTGAGAATAATCAAAACTTAAAAAACTATCTCCTGGTTTTGTGATAAAAATTTTTCTAACTTTTTTTTGTTCTTCGTCTCGAATTGAAATATTTTGTAAATTAGGGTCTTGCGAACTTAATCTTCCTGTATTTGTTAAAGTTTGATTATAAATTGTATGCACTTTATTATTTGCAAAAATAAATTTTTCAAACCCTTTTAAATATGTTGTATATAATTTTTGATATTTTCTAATCATAAGTATTTCATTAATAATCGGGTGTGTGTCTACAAGACGTTCAAGAACCTCTCGATCTGTACTTCCTTTTTTATTATTGGGTAACTTCAATTTGTTAAATAATAATTCTTTTAGTTGTTTTGGGGAGGCAAAATTTATTTCCTTAAATCCCATGTTTTTTATAGTTTGAGTAGTGTTTTGTTCTGTTGTAGTTAATAATTCTAAAATATGTTCTGTTTGTGAACGTAATTCATCTTTATCAATGAAAATTCCCTCTTGTTCCATTGATAATAAAACAAAAGTTAAAGGGAGTTCAATTTGAGTGTATAAGACAAATTGTTCTGACTCTTTTAATTGTTGAAGGATTTTTTCTTCTAATGTTTTTATTATCAAAGCGTGCGAAATCAAATAATCACTTTTTATTTTATTATTGATTTGTTTAGTTTTTTTAACGCCTTTTCCAAATACTTCTTCAAAAGTATTAATTTCTATACTAGAATCTATTGCATGAACATGAGATTCAAAATTTGATTTAACATTTGAATTTAAAACATAGGCTGCGATCATCATATCATATATAAATTTTCCTTCATTTATTTGATAACCTGCATATCTTAAACAAAAAATCGTTTTTTTAATATCGTATGTTTTAAACTCTTTTGTTAATAAAAATTTTTGAAGTTCTTTATCAATTATTTCATCTCGTCAATTAAAAATCGTTTTACCATCCATAATATCAAAAAAATAAATAAAATTACCTTTTGAATTTATAATTCCAATCCCAATTAAATCTGGGCGATGATAATTTTGTTCTAAAGTTTCTAAATATATATAATTAACTTCATCACTAAATTCATGTCTTCATTGTGAAACTACTTGATAATTTGGCGTTTCTTTTGCGTCGTGGTTTTGTAAGTCTTGTGATATATATTTTTTTATAAAACTAACCATTTCATATTTTAAAAAAAACGGTTTTAATTCAATAAAGTTTATTTCTAATTTTTGCATAGAAAAATACAAAATAGGAACATTTAAAATAATTGTTGATATTTCTCTTGACAAAAAGGCATCCTCTTTTCCTTCGATTAGCTTTTGTTTTTTTGTTCCAGAAATTTCATCAATATTTTTATAAATATTTTCAAGATTTTTGTATTCTTTTAATAATTCTTTTGCGCCCTTTTCCCCAATACCATTAACACCTTTAATATTATCTGATGGATCACCTCTTAAACCTTTATAATCAATTACTTGTTCAGGAGTTATTTCTCATTTTTCATATAATTTTTGTTTATCATATATTAAAATATCACTTGTGCCAGTTTGGGGTGAAATTACAAAAATATTATCTGCTATTAATTGATACATATCTTGATCACTAGATAAAATATGAACTTCATATTCAGAATTATTTTTATATTTATTTGAAATTGTGCCTATAATATCATCCGCTTCATAACCTTCAATTTCAAATCAATCAATCTGTGCTGATGATAAAAATTCTCTAGCTATTGGGAATTGATCAACTAATTCTTTTGGCGGTTTTTTTCTACCAGCTTTATATGATGTTAGTTTTTCGTGTCTAAAAGTTTTTTTTCCTTTATCAAACGCGACTTTTATATCAAAATAATCATTTTTTTTCATTATGTTAAAAATCATATTTATAAACGAATAAATCGCATTAGTTGGCGTTCCATTTTTTGTAGTTAATAAAACTCTTCCTTGAGAGCTATAAAAAGCTCTAAATAATAAAGCATTTCCATCGATTAATAAAATTTTTTTTAACATAAATTAATTTCCTCCAAAAATAAATTTAATTTATCACTTTTATCAATTCTTCTAATAAACAGGTGATTTTATCGTTATATAGTTGTGATTTTACTTTAATAATTAAGCACTTATTTGAACTTATAATATTTTGAATTTTATCATATAATGATGCAAAAATAGTTACACTAATAACACCCGTTTCATCTGAAACATCTAAAAAACACATTTTTCCACCCTTTTTATCTATTTTTGTTACAATATTGTCTACTTTAACTAAAATATTGCAAATCATATCTTTTTTATTTAAATTAGAAATATAAAATAACTTTTCCTTATTTTCAAGTTTTTTTCTAATAGAGGCTGCTGGGTGATTATCTAAATAAAAACCTAGAAATTCTTTTTCAAACTCAGCAATGACTTCAGGGTTATCTTTAATATTTTCAAGATTTTTTAAGTCAAAAGCATTATCATATTGGTTTACTACTGCCAAATTTAAAATCTCAAGTTTAGATGTAATTAAAGTATTTCTTGAAAAACCATAAATATCAAACGCTCCTGCATATACTAATGCATCATAAAATTTATTAGCAACTCCGTGCGTAGAAAGTGTTGATAGTAATTTTAATAATGAATCAAAAATCTTTTTATCTTCTAAGAAGATTTTTTTTATAATTTTTAAAAACTCTGGACCTACTCCCTTAATGGTGTTTAAAGGCATTCACAGCTGGTTATTTGCAAAATAATAAACATTATTGGGATTTTTAATTGTTGGTCCATTAATTCTATAATTTGCATTACGCAATTCATTTAAATACGTGTTAGTTTTAACGCTATTGCCTATAACACCATTTAACAAAGCGCAATAAAATTCAGGTTTATAATTAGATTTTAAATAAGCCATTCAATAACTTATCAAAGAATATGCAATTGCATGTGACTTATTAAAGCCATATTCTGCAAATTTTTCTATGTATTTTCATAATTCTTGTGCATAGTTTAAGTTATGCTGATTTTGAGTTGCACCCGCAATAAATTCTGTTTTAAATTTATTCATTAAATTATGGTCTTTTTTACTAATAGCTCTTCTAACAATATCTGATTTAGCTAATGAAAAATTTGCTACTTTTTGTAAAATCATCATAACTTGTTCTTGATATACTATGATTCCAAAAGTTGGATTTAAAATTTCAAAAAGTTGTTGATCTATCATATATTCTTTATCTTGATTGTTTTTTCTTTTAATATATAATGAAATATTTTCTTGTGGACCTGGTCTGTAAAGCGAACTGGTTATCGCAATATCATCAACCGAGTTAACTTCCATTTTTTTAATAACATCTGTCATTCCAAAAGATTCTAATTGAAAAATACCACTAGTATCACCATTTCTTAATAAATTAAACGTTTTTTTATCATTTAAAGGTATTTTATATAAATCTATAACTTCTCGTTTTGAAATTTTAATATTATTTATCACTTCTTGTATTGTTGTTAAATTTCTTAAACCTAAGATATCTGTTTTGATTAAACCAATATTTTCTAAATAATCCATTGGAAATTGAGTTTGAGAAATTTTATTCAAACCCAATTTTGTGGGTACCACTTCATGAATATCTACATCACAAAAAACCACACCCGCTGCATGCGTCCCTGTTTGACGAGGTAAACCA
>JGI994J12354_10004524_pt1 | contig 12461 bp, 8 predicted proteins | sample IntmicLarv3ML3BL_FD_12354 | JGI IMG/M metagenome (IMG submission 12354)
CCGTCGATAACATCTGTAACCGCATTAAACAATAGTAAATATTCTCTCCCGATTTCCATGACTGCACTCCTCATAAATATATATTTTCTTCAACAGATTTATTACGAAGCGGGAACGCGGAGCGTCCCCGCTCGTGCATGAAATCCGCCAAGAAAATAATAAAAGCGTATGGGTATACAACCACACACGCTGAAAAATCCCTTTGCGATACGCGACGCAACTTTCTTAAAATACGACTTGACGAAAATACAATGGTGTTGTATAATAAGTGTTGCGGGCATGGAGAAATCTCTTGTATATGGTGGTGCTACACCTATGCAAACCGTTTAGTGCGTCAACACTCTACGGATGCCCGCCAATTTATTACTCCTGGCGTATTATCAGTTTAACATATACAGCGAAATTTGTCAATAGTTTATGTAAAATTTTTCACATAATTCATTCGACAAAATTCAACAAAATAAACGATAAAATCAGATTCCGCGGCGCGTCTGGGAAGCCGCGCCATACGGAAATATAATCCAACGCAAATCGTTTGACGTGTGACCCTCTTTCGCAAAGGGTGGCGCGCGGTGATGTCACTTTATCCCCGCAACACACAACAAAACAGGGACGGGATTCACAAATCCCGCCCCGATATTTTTATATATTCGTTTGTTTTTTTGTCTATATAACTTACTCAGCGGCAGCCGTTGTATCTTTCGGCGTTTCTGTCGTTGTATAATCGAGATAATTTTTCATGTTCGCTTTCGTGAATATCGTATAACCGAATTTGGAATATTTTAATCCTGTTATTTTTTCGGTTACGTTCATGTTTGTGTTGAAATAAAGCGGTGCGACAGGTGATAAATCTATGAGCATTTTTTCAGCTTCGTGCAGTTTATCTGTACGCGCCGCGTTATCGTCATATATAACCATGATTTCTTCCATGAGAGCGTCATACGCGTCATTCTGGAACCCTGTTATATAACTCTCGGATTCGGATAAACCTTCGTCGATAAATGTTACTTTACCGCCGCAGAACGGTTTAGCGAACGGAGCGAGAACCGATAAAGCGTCAACGCCGACCGCTTGGTCGTCATATCCCATAACGTCATAATTTCCCGTCATTATATCGCTGCTGTATTCGAGACCTTTCTGGACTTTAACCGTTACGGTAAATCCGAGCTGTCCCCAAACGCTTGCCGCATATGCCGCGACTGCTTCTTCTGCGTTGTCCCCTCTTTCGGAAGACCTTACTTTTAATTCAAATGAACCGCCTGTTACGCCCGCGGCCTGGAGAAGTTTTTTAGCTTCTTCGATATTGCCCGACGCGCTTATTATATCGCCGCCGACTTTTCTGAAATCGTCGCCTGTTGATTTAACGTCTATTATCCCTGTCGGAACAATGCCCGTTGCGGGTTTACTTCCCATTTTCGCTATTTTAGCAATCTCGTTTCTGTCAAGAGCGATTGAGAGAGCTTTTCTCACTTCCGCTTTGTCAAACGGTTTAACGTTTACGTTGAAGTGATACGAATATGTCGAGAGTAAATCTTTATTGTCTGATTTACTTTCAAATTCTTCATATCTTGCAACCGGAACGCTTCCGAGATAGAATACATAATCATCATTTGCATACGCGTCTGTAAGCTGGTTGATATTCCTTGAAAAATCAAGGCTTATTTTATACGGCGTAACATATTTGAATATATCGGCATTTTTCTTGTCGGGGAGGAGATAATATGTAGAACGCTCAAACGACGTCACTTTGTTATATTCCATCTGTTTCAGCGCGAACGGACCGCTTGAATAAAGCGTCATGGGTTTTTTCGCCCAATCTTCCGGAGCGGGGTCGATAACGTCGGAACGCAGGGGAACCAAAGCTATACTCGCGCAGTTTTCCATAAATTTATTGTAATCTACTTTGTGTTCAAAAGTAACCTGAAGCGTCGTCGTGTCGAGAGCGTAAACGCCCAAATCATCGACTGTCATATCGCCTTCTTTAACCGCTCTTGCGTTCTTTATCCAGAACAAAAGAGGAGCGGCGGGAGAGGAGAAATCGGGGTCGAGAATACGTTTCCATGCGTAAACGAAATCGTCCGCGGAAACGGGAACGCCGTCGCTGTTCCATCTTGAGCTTTTGAGTTCAAATTCAATTATATATTCGCCTTTTTCTTCATTTTCGGTTATTGTCCAGTTTTTCGCCATACCTTTTTGAAGTTTGCCGTTTTCGTCCATAACAAAGAGACCTTCATAGAGAAGTCCCATATATTTAATGGCTTCGGCAGAGTAAATAAGTCTCGCAGGGTCTAAATTAAGGTTGGACGGGTCACTCGCCAGATACATGAGAAAGGTTGCGCCTTTGTCGTCGTCGGCGCGTTTACCGCACCCCGCAATACTCATAGCTCCCGTAACCAACATTGCCGCGGTTAAAAACAATGCAATAAATTTTTTTGCCGTTTGCATTTTTTTCATAAAAAAATACTCCTTAAATATCAATCTTTGATTTTTCTTTTTTAAGGGAACAACGTAATTCGCCCCTGCAATAATAAAAATAATTCTGTTTAAATATTATATCATTCATTTGTTACATAATCAACAACCAAAAAAAATTTTATACTTTTGCACAATAAAAAAAATATTTTTTGTGCAACATGCACTAAATCTTGTCGAAACTGTTAATGCTCGCCGTCAAATTCTCCGACAATCTTTTTATATTCTTCATAATTTATCAAAATATTGACGCAATCGAGCAGAGCGTTTGTCTGCATATAGGGAATATCAAGCCGCCTGCACAAAAATTTTCGTTTATTCACACTGTCTTTTCCCCCGGATAAACCGTCACGGAAAAAATCAATTTTCGTTATTTCAACCGTATTATATTTTTCCCGTTCGGTTTCGTCAAAAACGCCGAATTTTTTCAAAACGTCAAGCAGTAAATCTTTATTTGTCCCCTCGACGCCGAGAATATTTTCTTTTGACGGTGAATCCTTACGTTTTTCTTTACCGAAAATCTGCGGTATATAAACATTAATTATCCGTTTATCGTCAGAATTTCCGCCGCCGACGCAATTTTTAACGAAATTTCGTATCCTTCGCCCCGCCGAATCCGAATCGGTGAGGATAATAATCCCCGTTTTTTCCGCGATATTTTTTATAAGCGCGCGTTTTTGCGAATTATTATAAATCCCGAACCCGTCGGTTGTTATAATATTCGCGTCAACAATTGATTTTAATTTTATCCTGTCGTATTTACCCTCGACGATTATCGTTTGTTTTATTTTAATCATATTATATTTAACCTGTAAAAACGTTTGGGGGACGTTAAAAATTTTGCCGTTCTCCCCAACAAATCCTACATGACAATCCCCGCAATGTTAAACAGCAGATTTTCCAGCAACCCATATTCGGGCAACTGCGTACTTTTTAATTTTATATCACATTCCCTGCATAAATCCAGCGATTTTTTTATAAATTCACCCGGATTTTTATATTTTCGCAGCGCGTTTACCGTCAGTTTTATTTTATATTCATGTATCCCTGTTTTTTTTGAAATCATAAAATTATCAATCATACCCGATGACAACGCCATATTTACAATTAATAAATCACTGAAATACCGCGCAATCTGTCCGAGTATCGTAACAGGTTCTTCTTTTAAACTCTTTAATTTTTCCAGACTTTCTAACGCTTTCGTATATTTTTTATCCAAAAGCGCGTTGGTTAATTCAAACGCTTCCATCTCGGTTTTTTTTGAGACCAGTAATTCAATATCATCTTTTGTTATAATATTCCTGTTTTCGGCTTTGACGAAATTCATGAGTTTATCAAGTTCATTTTTTAACGGATACATTTTCATCTCTGTACGATTTAAAATAAATCCCGCGTTTTCGTCGGATATTTCTATTGTTTCAGACGCGGCGATTTTTTTTATCCATTTAATCAGACTCGCGGGGGGATTTTCTTTAAACTCAAAAAGATTGGCGTTTTCCCTCAAAAAATTCTCAATGCTTACACTACTTACGCTTGATTTTTTCGGCTTGTCCGCATTATTTGTTTTACCTGATTTCCCCGGTTTTTCCGCAGGTTCCGATAAACTTTTAAGTTTAAAGATAACGCAGGCGTAATCATTTATATCGTCTTTGTAATCCGTAAGGATTTTCACAAGTTCATCTTTTTCACCGCTTTTGAATTTGACCGCGTCGATATTTTTTACCACAGCGATTTTATAATCCGACATGACGGGATACGCTGAAATTATATCCCTGAATAAATTTATATCAAAATTATCCGCGTCAAAAATACCGCAGTCAAAATCGGGATTATTCGCGTCATTTTTCATAAACCCGTCAAGAAATCTTTTGATATAATAATCAATCATATATTCTTCGTCGCCGAATAAACAATATAACCCGTTGACATTCCCCGATTTTATTTTTTCGTCGATAATTTTGGGGTTTAATGTCTCAATCTCTTTTTTATTTTTCGCGTATCTGTTGTAATTACTCATGATTTTTTACCTTTGTTATTTTACGTTCACCCTAAACATTAACATAAAACGCCGAGTTTTTTCCCTCCGAGAATATGAAAATGCAAATGATTTACAGTTTGTCCGCCGTCCGCGCCGATATTCGTCACAACCCTGTAACCGTCTACAACACCGAAAGATTCGGCTATATCTGGGATTTTCGTGAGTATATGCGAAGCATAATCCGAATTATCACCGTTTATATCGTTCAGCGAATCCATATGGATTTTCGGCACGACTAAAATATGCACGGGCGCGGCGGGATTTATGTCGTGAAACGCGTAAATTTTGTCGTCCTCAAACGCTTTTTTCGACGGTATTTCGCCGGCGATTATTTTACAAAATATGCAATTGCTCATATAATTATCTCTCCTTTTTTGTGTGTAAACAATTATTATAATTCACTTGCCGAATCCTTTTCTTCCTCCGGTGACAAAATTCTTCGGAGGTCGCGTACAGCAATATCCGCCATGCGTGTCGGTACGGGCAATCTGCTTTCCGGTGTTACCATGCTCATGGTGATTTTTGTCGCTGTGTCCAAATCAATCCAATTGCCGCAGGAAACAAATACCGGTTTTGTATCCTTACGCGTTCGCAACGCTCTGCCGTAAACCTCACCGTGAATTATAATATCCGTATATGCGCCGACTTCGTTTTCAGGCATAACATAATCGACACCGTCAATTTTTGAATAGCTTTTCGCGACACCGATAGCGGGAATATCAAGCATAATAGCCGCATGTGTCGCCAATCCCGCGTGTCGTTCATGTAAATAACCGTTGCCGTCAAACATAATTATATCAGGTTTACACCACATAGAACCATACGCATAAATTATCGCCGGAAACTCCCTGAAAGCTAAAAATCCGGGGCGNTACGGAGCCGGATTTTTACTTGAACCCGTTGAATTATCCAAAACTTCTTTTGTGTNAATATCTACTAATTCAATGTCACAAAGAGCTTGTTCTTTTCCGTCCTTGCCTTTCATATATATCAAATCCACACCGCCGATATATTTTAAATCGGATAATTTAAACCGATTTGTCAAATCAATTTTTTTGGCAAGGATTCCCTGCGCGGCAATCATTTGCTCCTCGCTGCATTTAGAATATAATTCCTCAAATTTAAATGAAGCCTCATGATAACATTTACGTGATTTTTCATAAGCTCTTACTTGTTCTTGTGTTTGCACTTGGTCTGTTCCGCCGTTTTCGTCTGTTTCCCAGCCATACCATTTTGCTCTTTTTATAATAAAATCACCTCAAAAATTCTAATTTATTATACCGCAATAAAGGCTTTTTGTGGTGTTTAAAAGCCGTTTCGTGAGGTCAGCGGGATAATATCCTCACCAACGCCGCGAAAAATCCCGTACCCATTCGCCGTCTTTTTTTATAAAAAACGCATGAAACTCATTGTTAATTTCACAACCGGCATAAGCCACCAAAATATCATCTTCCTCCACACGCATCCAATACGGACTGTACAGGAAATGGGCGACTCTGTCCTTGGAGTTGACATAAGCATTTTTCAACTCCTGTTGAATCTGATTATCAAAATCAGGTAGCTGCGTCAGAGCTTCCGCTATAACCGCGCGATAATATTCCTCGCTTCGCAACTCGCTTTTCTCATCTTCGTCCGCGAAGTGTATTTCCATTTCGGTGTCCTCGTCCGGCCATTGGTCATATAACAGAAAATCACGGGTACGCATCAAATTGACAACACCCCGTTCAATGTCAAGTGTTGTGTTTTTCAACTCCTCCAGCATTATCTCTTTGTTAAAGCGGCTATACTCGAACATATTTGTTCCGGCTGCATTCAACAGAGAGTTATAACCCATTCGCAAAAGCCTTCCGGTCGGTGCCGTAGCGGCACCGACCATGGACTTAAATTCTTCAAGTGTTATGATTTCATAATCAGACATTCCATTTCACCCCGTCAGTATTATTTGTGTTTACGGTTGTGCTGCTATTTTTGTCAATAGCCCAAAGAACGACAAAATTTGTCGCGTAGTACAAGGAGACAAAAACACCCGTCCGCAGACGACATAACCTCCAACATAACATAAAATTACGCAGCGCGGCATCCTTGACGCACCCTACTTTTACAAATCCCCCGAAGTATCAGCGTCAACGACAACTTCAACCGTTCCCGTAACGTCAGCATTTTCGCCGACATCAGCAACTTCACCGTTTTCGACAACTTCTTCAACGATTTCATCTTCTTCCGCTTCCGCTGCCGCTACGCGTATAACTGATTTTATCGCTACGCCATCGGCGGTTTTCATCACTTTGACACCGCCCGCAGACCTGTTGTTATACACAGGTATACCCGATACAGGAGTTCTTATCATTGTCCCGTCGTCGGTGATTATCATTATATCGTCAGATTCCAAAACACTCAAAACCCCGACGAGTTCTCCTGATTTTTCGTTTATTTTATGACATGACATACCTTTGCCGCCTCTGTTTCGTCTTGTAAATCTCTCAAATTCACAGCGTTTTCCGAGACCGTTTCTCGTTACTGTTATTATCGTTAAAATATTTTCGTCAACCATTACCATATCGTCTGAATCACCCTCATTTTCACTTTCAACTTCAATCTCTTCGCTGTCGTCTTCATCTGTTTCGGCTTCGTCCAAATCGACGATTTCCGTTTCGATTTCCAAAACTTCGTTTTCGTTGTCGTTCTCGATTTCACTTTCGGGTTCTTCGGTTTCTGTGTCGATAACACCGGGATTTATTGTTACACCTGCGATAAACGCGTCTTTCGCGAGCCTTATTCCTCTGACGCCCCTTGACGTTCTTCCCATTACCCTGACTGCGCTCTCGTGAAACTTCAAGCCCAAGCCATTTGTCGCGGCGATAAATATTTCGTCGCTGCCGTTTGTTTTCGCTACAAACGCGAGCTCATCGCCCTCGTCGAGTGTCACCGCGATTTTACCGTTTCTGTTTACCCTCGCGAAATCCGAAAGCCGCGCGCGTTTTATTATCCCTTTACGCGTTACCATTACAAGATAACCTTTATCCGCCGCAGTTACGGGGATAATCGTCGAGATTGTCTCACCCTCGCCGAGTTCTAATAAATTTACTATATTCATACCCTTTGACGCTCTCGACGTTACGGGGATTTCATAGCATTTTTTTGAATAAACTTTGCCTTTGTTTGTAAACATCAGCATTATATCATGTGAATTTGACGCGAACATATCCGTTACAAAATCATCTTCTTTTGTCCCCATCGCGGATATACCTTTACCGCCGCGTCTCTGCGCCTGATAAACGCTCGCGGGCTGACGTTTTATATATCCGCCCTCGGTCATCGTTACGACACATTCTTCACGCTCTATCAAATCCTCAAATATTATCTCCGCTTCGTTCGGTAAAATCTCCGTGCGTCTCGCGTCGTTATATTTGCGTTTTATTTCAAGTAAATCTGTTTTGATTATTTCATAAACCGCGTTTTTATCCGCGAGTATATCTGTGAGCTCAAACACAAGTTTATGAAGTCTGTCGAGTTCTTCGATAATTTTATCTATTTCAAGCCCTGATAATCTTCCGAGCGGCAGTTCAACTATCGCCTGACCCTGAGCTTCCGAAAACTCAAATCTTTCAATCAGCGCCTGTTTTGATTCCGCGACGGTTTTTCTTGAACGTATTATATTTATAACTTCGTCGATATTGTCAATCGCGATTTTTAATCCTTCGTATATATGCGCTCTCTGTTTCGCTCTTTCCAAATCAAACTGGATTCTTCGCGTAACAACGTCAACCTGATGCGCGATATAATATGTTATCATCTGTTTAAGATTTAAAACTTTCGGTTCACCGTTTACGAGAGCGACCATATTCATCGCGAATGTATCCTGCATCTGCGTGAATTTATACAACTGATTGAGGATAACAAGCGGGTTTACGTCTCTGCGTAAATCTATAACGATTCTCATTCCCGCCCTGCCGCTTTCGTCGCGTATATCGGTTATACCGTCGATTCTTTTATCTTTAACCAAATCCGCGATACTTTCGACAAGATTTGATTTATTCACCTGATAGGGTATTTCAGTGACAATAATCCTGTGGGTTTTTTTGTATTCCTCAATATCCGCTTTCGCCCTCATCAAAACCCTGCCTCTGCCTGTCATATAACCCTCGATAATCCCCGCCGTGCCGTAAATAGAAGCGTATGTCGGGAAATCCGGTCCTTTGATATGTTCCATAAGACCGAGAATATTTATATCCGGGTTTTCAATTGTCGCGATAACACCGTCGATAACCTCGCCGAGATTATGCGGCGGGATATTTGTAGCCATCGCGACGGCGATACCCATTGAGCCGTTTACGAGAAGATTCGGGAATCTTGACGGTAAAACAACCGGTTCATTTAATTTATTGTCAAAATTCGGGGTAACGTCAACGACATTTTTTTCTATGTCGGTAATCATTTCCTCGGCAAGTCTGTTCATTCTCGCTTCGGTGTATCTTTGAGCAGCCGCGCCGTCGCCGTCAACGTTGCCGAAGTTTCCCTGACCGTCAATCAACGGGTAACGCAGAGAAAAAGGCTGCGCCATTCTGACGAGCGAATCATATATAGCCGCGTCGCCGTGCGGGTGATAATGTCCCATGACATAACCGACTGTTGTCGCTGATTTCCTGTAAGGCTTACTGTGTGTAAGCCCGTCTTCATACATAGCGTAAATAATACGGCGGTGTATGGGTTTAAACCCGTCGCGGACGTCGGGCAAAGCCCTCGCGATTATAACCGACATGGCATATTCGAGATATGATTTTTTTATCTCTTTATCTATTTCCACGTCAACTATTTTTTGATTTTCGTAACTTGAATCCAATTCTAAACTCATTTCGTACCTCTTGCATTTATTTATATTTTGTTTGTTTTAACGTATGTTTTTCCTTGTGAATAAATTTGAATAAAACGATTGAATTTTGTCGTTCCATGTAGGGCGCGTCAAGGATGCCGCACCGCAAATCTGATATTGTGTGGGGTCAATGTTGCAAACGTTGTTGTGTCGTATTTTTGTTGCCAACGTGGGTTTAAATTCCACGATGTGAAATAAAAATCCATACAATATCAAATTCTGTGTGAAATCAAATCCCATACGAAATCAAATCCCGCGGCGCGTCTGGGAAGCCGCGCCCTACAAATTTTTTCCAACGTTTTTTTAACACGGGTATGTTCTACATATCCCAAATAATTTTTTCGTACATTTCAATCATTTCACAAACCGGAGCAAATTCCGTCCCCGGCTTTGTTACTTTCGCCGCAGACGCTGCGACAGCGAATGCCAGCGCGGTTTCCTCACGGGTTTTTAATTCCCTCGGCAATTTATATAACCCGCAGTATACAGAGATAAACGCCGTCAAAAATGTATCCCCTGCCCCGGTAAATCCTTTTACTTCGACTTTCGGCGGTTTTATGTAATATATCCCTGCGGAACCGCAGTATAATCCGCCGTGTTCGCCGAGTGTGCATAAAATTGTCACGTTTGTTTCATCATAGATTTTTTTTGTCTCACATTTGACTTTTTCAAGTTCAACGTCAAAAATATTTTTATTGTCAAGGTCAAAATTTTCACCGCAATATTGTTCAAGTTCAAATTGATTCGGTTTAATCATATATGGTTTTTTCGGGTTATTCATACATAATTTTAACGCTTCGCCGTCACAGTCAACAATAAATTTTGTGCTGCCGTTTCCGAGATTTATTATATCTTTATATATACTTTTTTCAATCCCCGACGGGACAGACCCGCCCATAAAAAAGAAATCCGTATCATTTAAAATATTTTTTATCTTATTCATCAAATCTTCTTTTTCATCAATATCAACAGGACCGCCGGATTCATTAAATTCGGTTGATTCACCGTCACTTGATATAATTTTAAAATTCATGCGTGAATCACATTTTGTTCTGGTAAAATCGGTATTGATATTATACGGCGTGAGAAGTTTCAAAAATAAATCACCGTTATCACCGCCGATAAATCCATACGCGGTCGATTCTGTCCCCAAAAGTTTAAACACGCAGGAAACGTTTGTGCCTTTTCCTCCGTGAGTTGTGACAGAGGGAGCAACCGACCTGTTTAACGCGCCTGTTTTCACGGTTTTACCGCAATACATTGTCCTGTCAACAGCAGGGTTTAAAGTAAGCGTAGCGATTTTCATGTTGTTATACCTTTTTTATATTTTAAATTACGCGTCCCCGTATTAAAAGTCCAGATTACTCGCGTATTTCGCGTTCATCTCGACAAATTCACGGCGCGGCTCGACTTTATCCCCCATCAATATAGAAAATGTCTCGTCCGCGATTATCGCGTCGTCTATGTTTATCTTGAATATTGTCCTCGTTTCGGGATTCATTGTTGTTTCCCAAAGCTGCTGGGCGTTCATCTCACCCAAGCCTTTATATCTCTGCGTGTCGGCGTTACCTCCGAGCTCCGCGATATATCTGTCGCGTTCTTCCTCCGAAAAAGCGTAACGCTCGTTTTTAACGTCCCTGCCTTTGTATACTTTAAACAACGGCGGCTGTGCGGCGTATATATGACCGCCGTCAATTAACGGTCGCATATGCCTGAAAAAGAATGTTAAAAGCAATGTTTTTATATGCGCCCCGTCAACGTCCGCGTCGCTCATTATTATTATTTTACCGTAACGCAGTTTTTCTATGTTGAAATCCTCGCCGATACCTGTGCCGAGTGCCTGTATTATCGGGATTAACTGCGTGTTCGCGTAGACTTTGTCAAGTCTGCTTTTCTCAACGTTGAGAACTTTTCCCCTTAGAGGCAATATCGCCTGAAATCTTGAATCCCTGCCGTCTTTCGCAGAGCCGCCTGCGGAATTACCCTCGACTAAATAAACTTCGGTTTTCTCCATGTCGCGTTCCTGACAGTCGCTTAATTTACCCGGAAGAGAGCCGCTTTCAAGTACGGATTTTCTCCGTGTCAATTCTCTCGCTTTTCTCGCGGCTTCACGAGCTCTGGCGGCGAGGATTGATTTTTCAAGTATCGTTCTCGCAGTCGCGGGGTTTTCTTCGAGATATTCCGAAAGTTTCTCGGATACAAGATTATCGACAAGCGTTCTTATCTCGGAGTTACCGAGTTTTACTTTGGTCTGACTCTCAAATTGCGCGTCCTGTAATTTTACCGAAACAACGGCGGATATACCCTCACGGACATCCTCGCCCGATAATCCTTTTTCATCGCCTTTTAATATGTTATATTTTTTGGCGTAATCGTTAAACGCTTTGGATAACCCTGTTTTAAATCCCGTTTCGTGCGTACCGCCGTCAATGGTGTGCATGTTGTTCGCGAAACTTAATATAGTCTCGTTGTATGAATCGTTATACTGAAACGCAATCTCAGCGATTGAGCCGTCTTTTTTCCCTGCGAGATATATAACGTCGTTGTGTAATATTTCGCTGTGTTTCATTTTATTTACATGCTCGACAAAACTTTTTATACCGCCGTCATATTTTAATATTTTATGTCTGCTTGTGTTTGTCTCGGTATTATTTTCAACGGGTTCACTTGTTTCCTCAACTTCGCCGTTTTCGGCGGTTATCGCCATTTCGGCGACATTTTCCCTGTGGTCATAAACTTCAATAGTCAAACCCGCGTTTAAAAACGCCTGCTCTCTCATTCTGTTTAAAACAGTCTGATAATCAAACTCGATTGACTCAAATATTTCTTTATCGGGCATAAATCTTACATGTAACCCGTGTTCATCTGTTTTCTCTACTTTTTCAAGACCTCTGGCGACATGTCCCCTTTCGAATCTCTCGGTATATTTATAACCGTCGTAACAGTTGACAACCTCGACCCATTCGCTTAAAGCGTTTACGACAGACGCGCCGACCCCGTGAAGTCCGCCCGCAATCTTATAACCGCCGCCGCCGAATTTCCCCCCCGCGTGAAGTATACAGAAAACAACTTCAACCGTAG
>JGI994J12354_10004525_pt1 | contig 12458 bp, 9 predicted proteins | sample IntmicLarv3ML3BL_FD_12354 | JGI IMG/M metagenome (IMG submission 12354)
GTGGGGGAAAACGCACCGGAAGGATTCATCGCGTTTAACTTGCGCAGCGACGCGTTGCAAAAGCTCTGCATGATGGCAGACGAAAGTGCGGGCGCGGTGTATTTTGTGGATGCGGACGGCATTGTTTTCTTCACAAATGCAACGGACGCGTTGGCGCAGCCGACTGAGGGTTTGCCGTCACTGCAACCGGGCATGGTGCGCGGTGGCAATGTCGTCGTATCCACACCGGCGGATGCCAATGGGATTCAAATCATCTTACAAAGCGAATATCCCGACTTCATCGCGCAGCAAAAAGCGAATCTCTGGCGTGCTGCATTCATGATGCTCAGCCTGCTGGTCGCGGCGCTTGGGATTTCGCTGCTGCTGACCGTTCGTTTCTACGGCACGATTTCCAAAATCATCGCCATCTTGCAAAATCCCTTTGCGGCGGAAGGGGACGACGGCAAGACCTTTGACGAAATCAATTACATCAGCAAGAGCATCATCTCCATTGTACATCGGAATTCGGAAATCGAAGTTGACCTCGCACAGCGGATTTCCATGCTGCGCCATACGCAGGCCGTCGCGCTGGCGACACAATTGAACCCGCATTTTCTGTTCAACTCGCTGCACCTTATCAGCTCCATGGACATGCTCGCGAACAAGCGCGAAACGAATGTGACGACCGCGCTCCGGCTCCTGTCCGATATCGTGCGGCACGCGGTAGATACGACAGAAATGTTTGTGCGGCTGGAAGAAGAGATTGCGTATTCGGAAAAATACCTGGAAATCCAAAAATTGAAATATCATGACAAAATCAGCATCGAATGGGACATTGCGCCGCAGACGCGGCATTTGAAACTGTTCAAGCTGTCCTTGCAGCCCATTTTGGAGAACGCGCTTGACCACGGCATCGCTTTGTCGGATAAACCCGGCGTTGTTAAAATCAAATCCTTTGTGGAAAACGATAAGTTGGTGCTTACAATCACGGATAATGGCGTTGGCATGAGCGCGGAGACGCTCGCGCTCGTGCGGGGCAGAATCGAACAGCCGACGCTGCACAAAAAGGATTTTGTCGGCCTCGTCAACACAAACCAGCGGATAAAGCTGATTTTCGGCGACGGCTTCGGCTGCGAAATCAATGCAGACACCAGCGGAACGGTTGTCAAAATGGTGTTGCCGATAATCGAAAATGAATAGGGGGCGTATGTATGAAGGCTGGTTATATGAAGTCGCCGTACGAATTTGCGGTGCGGGATATAGAACTGCGGAACATCCGCGAGGACGAGGTGCTTATCTCGGTAAAGGCGTGCAGTGTTTGCGGGTACGATATGATTCTCGCACAGGCGGGCACGGACGAATGGAGCTGCTTCGGGCACGAGATTGCGGGCGTGGTGGAAAAGGCGGGGCGGCTTGTGAAGAACGTAGCCGTAGGTGACAAGGTTGTGCTGGAAAGCGGCAGCTTTGATCGGTTTTCAGACTACGCGCGGAACGGCCGGGCCGATTTGGATGCCACCGGCCCCAACTTTTGGCAAACGGACGGCGCCATGGGCTTTGCGGAAAAAATGATTGCCCCCATGGAGGCCTGCGTGCGGTTCGACGCAATCTCCTTCGAAGCCGCGTGCCTGGTGGAGCCGCTCGGTGTGGCATACGATTTGGTGCAAACGGCGGACATCAAGCTGGGGAATGTGGTGCTTGTGATGGGCCTCGGCCCCATCGGCCTGATGGCGGCAAGATTGGCCAAGCTGAGCGGCGCGTCGAAGGTATACGCGACGGAACTGCCTGCCTGTGAGGCGCGCATTGCCCTCTCGCGGGAATGGGGCGTGGACGCGGTTTTCCCGCCGGACGACATCCCTGTCACAGCTGACCGCGTGCTTGTCACTGCGCCGCCGAAGGTGATTCCTTCTGCACTCGCCCATTGCAACCGCGACGGCATCGTCGCGTTTATCGGCATTGCGGACGGGGCGGAGAGCGTTGTTTCGTTTGACGCGAACGCGTTCCATTTCAGCAAGCTGCAACTGCGAGGCTCCCATGCCTCACCCGCTATGTATTTCCCGGAATGCCTTCGCCTCGTGCGGGAAGGCTTTGTTGATACGGCCGCGCTTGTGACGCACCGCTTCACAATTGACGGCCTGTCCGAGGGTATCCTCGCGTTCCGTGACGACCGGAAGCACGCAATCAAGGCGGTGATGCTGCATGACTAGGTTCGGTTTGATTGGCTGCGGCAACATTGCGAGGTTCCACTTTGCCGCGATTGCAAAAGCGGACGGGCGCGTCAGCTTTGTGGCGGATATCAACGAGGCGGCGGCAAAGCCGTGGCTGGCGCAAACAGGCGCGGCTTTCTCCACAGATTACCGGGATTTGGTGCGGTCGGACGATGTGGATGTCGTCTGCGTGCTGGCAAGTGCGCCGTTCCACTTGGAAATGTGCATGGCCGCGCTCGCGGCGGGCAAGGATGTTGTGTGTGAAAAAACGATGGCCAACAACCCTGCGGAGGCGGCACAACTCGTTGCGGCTGTGCGGGAGAGTGGTCGGCTGTTTTTCACAACCTACATGAAGCGCTTCTTCCCTGCGGTCGTGAAGGCGCAGGAACTCCTGCCGCAGTTGGGGCGCGTGTTTGCCGCACATGTGCGCTCCTACCAGTGCTGGGGTGATTTCTTTTCCGACGGGGCGGACGCGCCGGAGGCGGTACTGCGCACGTATGGCGGTGCGGTGTTGAAATGCGCCGGTTCGCACGTTCTGGATATGACTATGTTCTTCCTCGGGCGGCCGCAGCGTGTGTATGCGAAGCTGGATTGCGTGCCCGGTACGCGCTTTGACCGTAAGGTCACGTCGATATTGGAATTTGAAAACGGCGTTACGGCCACGTTTGAGGCAGCGGCGCATCCTTTGCAAAAAATTGGGTTTGCACGGGATTCATGGGATGAAAAAATGGAAATCAACGGCGTAAACGGGCGGCTGGAAATTTACACCGTGCAATGGGATGCGCCGGAGCGGAACGCAGCATTGCTGGTGCATTATGACAACGACAGCGGCGCCGTTACGGAATACCGTTTCGACGCGGTGAATCCCTTTGACCTAGAGGTCGAGGCCATCATGCGTGCGGTCGCCGGGCGGATGCAAATCCACCCGGATGTGCTGGACGGTTTCAATGTGGATGCGCTCATCGGCGCGATGATAGATTCCGACGCGGCGGGTGCGTCCGTGCCGGTGGATTGGAGAGGCTTATAATGCCGTACCGGGAAAGCGGCATATCGCCGGGGCAACCATACCGGCAGCGGTATCTGGCGGGTATAGAACGTGTCATCGCCGATAAGCGGAAGGACGCAGACGCGGCGCGCGCGGCGTATCTGGATGAGATTGCAACGAATCCGGACAAATGTCGTGCCGAGTTCATACAGATGCTGGGCTGGCCGCTGACGGCATCGCCGGGGTGCATCAAAACGGAGAGCCGTTTTGTTGCGCGGGACGAAGATTGCGCAATCTACCGTGTACAAATGGAAATTTTGGACGGACTGCCGTGCTATGCGCTTTTATTACTGCCCGCCATGGCGCAGGCGCAGCCGTATCCCGCTGTCATCGTACAGCATGGCGGTCTCGGCACGCCGGAAATGTGCGCAAACCTCTGCGACACGGCCAACTACAATGACATCGCGCGGCGCATCGTCCGCAAGGGTGTGGCTGTGCTTTTGCCGCAGCTTCTCTTGTGGGACCATGCGAATGCGGGCGACAGCTTTGACCGTATCCGCATAGATGCGTCACTGAAGCAATTAAACGGTTCCATCACCGCACTGGAGGTGTTCGCGCTGATGCGGTGGGTGGATTATTTACACACACGCGACGATGTTTGTGCCGGGCACATCGGGATGACAGGGCTGTCCTACGGTGGATTCTACACGCTTTTCACCGCGGCGGCCGACACGCGCATTGCTTCGGCCTATGCCTCGTGCTTTTTCAACGACCGCTACCGGTACGGCTGGCCGGATTGGACATGGCAAGGTGCGGCATACCGCTTTCTGGACACGGAGGTTTGCGCGTTGATTTGCCCGCGTCCGCTGCGGATTGAAATCGGCGAAGCGGATGATATATTTTCTGCGGAATCCGCAAAGGAAGAAATGCAAAAGCTGGAGGCGTTCCGCCAAAGCGTGAACGCCCCCTGTCTTGAATTTTTTATCGCCCCCGGCGGGCACGAATACAGTCGCACCGACGAGGGCATTGATTTCCTGCTGCGGCATATCGGGCGATGAGGCTACACAACAATGTCAAATACATCGCCGGGCGTGCCTGACAGCCGCCGTTCTCCGCCGGGAAGCCCGCAGAGGACGGCGGTTTTCGCATACCCCATGTGGAACTGCACACGCGTGAGCGTGCCGTTTTGCCAGTGTACGTCAATGGTATGGCCGCCCGGTGTGCGGATACCTTGCAGACTGCCTGCCGTAAAAGCTTCCGGCAGTGCGCGAAGAAGATGAATTTTCCCGTCCGTGCAACTGACGACCGCTTCCACCATCGCGGCGACTGCTCCCAGGTTCCCATCAATCTGGAATACACCCGGCGGGTGCAAGTCCAGCAAAGAAACCGTGGCGAAATCCTGTATCAGCGCGCTGAAATGCTCGTAAAAGCCTGCCGCGTCGTTAAAACGCGCACAAAGGCATGCCACCCATGCACGGCTCCAGCCCGTATGCCCACCGCCGTGCGTCAGCCGGAAGTCCAGCGATTTCTTCGCGGCATGGTACTGTGTGGCACGATTCTCTTGCGTGAAGAGTGCGGCGGGATACACGCCATACAGATGGGACAGATGCCGGTGCCCCATTTCCGCCGGGTTCTCCTCCTTCTCCTCGTTCCACTCCAGAAGCCGCCCGTCCGCGCCGATGGGGAAGCCGGGCAGATGTTCCCGCAAACCGCGCCATTTTGCGGCATCCGCTTCGTTGATACCCAGCAATTCCGAAGCGTCAATCGCATAGGTAAGCGCGTCATGCGCAAGCTGCACATCCATGGCGGCGGATACGCTTATGCTGACGGGGAATGTCATTGCGCCGACAAAATGATTCTCCGGCGACTGGCTCGGCATGATTTGTAACACGCCGTTTGCATCCGCCACAAGATAATCCTCGTAAAACTGTGCAACCGTCTTCAGGTAGCGGTAGCCCCGGTTCCGCAGGTAATCCAAGTCGCCGGAATACAAGTACCGGTTCCAGAATGCCTGCGCCATCCACGCCGCCGCACCAATCCAGACTGCCCAGCCGAAGGATTCCGGTGTGGACAACCCCCACGCGTCCGTTTGTAGCGGTAGCACAATGCCACGGCAACCGTACATGTCTCGCGCCGCCGCCGCACCGGATTCGTAGAAGCTCTCGACGTAGTTTAACAGCGCGTCGGTGCAATCCGCAAGGCCGCAGGGTTCCGCCAGCCAATAATTCATTTCCAGATTGATGTCGAAATGGTAATCGCTGTCCCATGGCGGGTTGATGAGGTCGTTCCATTTCCCTTGCAGGTTCGCGGGTAATTCCCCGCCGATGGAGGACGAAATCAACAGATACCGTCCGTAATCGAAGTATGTCTGGAGCAAGCCATTGTCGCGCTCCCCGCGCTTGAAACGCTCGATGCGTGCGGCAAGCGGCATTGTCTCCAGTGCCTCATCCCCCGCCAGCGTCAAGGCCACGGTATTCATCCGCGCGGCAAACGCCGCTCGATGCGCCTGCATCCGCTCGTCAAAATTATCATGCGTCAGCGGGAAGCGGTGCATCTCCGCTTCCAAATCTACAACCGAGGTGGCGATGTTCAGCACAATCCGGACATAGGTCGCTTGCATCACGCGCAAGCCGCCGGGTATCGGTGCCATCGTGCCGTCGGTCAAAAGCGAAGCGGCAATCCTATGTGACAGGCCGGATTCGAATTTGCTGTCTAAGACAATCATCGATTTTTCCGTACAGACGGAAACCTCCGCCCTGGGGTCTTCTGTACGACTGAGCGTAAAGTCGCAGCCAAACACTGCGTCGTCCAAACCGTACATATCCCCCATGATGAGGCCGTTAGCGGCGTTTGCCGCAAAGGCAGCCTGCACGCGGCCGGTTTTTGTCTCCCGTACCGTTTGTACGACACCATGCGCCATGTCCAGTGTCCGGCTGATGAAGCACGCTGCATCATGCAGCGAAAAAAGCAAATCGCCCGCGGGCTGGTAGGCATCCACGCGGTTGTCTTGCGGGCTCAGGCCACCGTCGCCGCCCCAATACAGGTTCGCGAACAGCGTCGCTCGGTAAAAATCTCGCGCTCGGAGAAGGTCGCGAACCTCTTCCAGATGCGCCACATTCGGCACTGCGCGGCGGTTGCGGTGGTCGCCCCGCCAGAGCCATTCATGATTCAACGAGAGAATATCCCGCCCATCCGCGCCCCAAAGTATCCCGGCCAGCCGCCCGTTGCCGATGGGGAGACCATCCATCCAACGCCCCGCCTCAGTTGTGTAAAACAAAGGTTTCATACCCATTTCCTCCTTGTTCCTTTAGACAATAGACAATAAGCGCGGGCGGATGTTGCCGTCCGCCCGCGCTTATACTGCTTCTATCTGCTTAAAAATTCATCAATTTGTGCTTGGAATACGGCCTTCACTTTCTCGATACCCGCGTCCTGCATGGCTTTCACATAATCATCCCAGTAGGTATCAGGATCCTCCACGCCGGTGTTGATGCGTGCGACCAAATACTCGTTTTGCACCTTCGAGAGCTGTGTCATCTCCGTCATCACCTCGTCCAAATCAAACGAAATGCCGATAATCGGGGACTTGATGGCGGAATTGTTGATATCCTTTGTCATGTCCCAGGAATCCAGCGGCTGCCCGTCCATGAGGTAGGCGTTGAACTGGTTGCCCATCTTCCAGGCGGAATTCGGCATATAACCGGAATCTGGAATCAAGCTGATATGGTCGTCGTCAACCCATGTATAATGCTGCCCCTCGATACCGAAGCACACGAGGTTGTAGAATTCCTTGTCCGTATTGACGAGGTTGATAAACTTGACGGCCTCCGCCGGGTTCTTGGACGTCCGGCTGACGGCGATACAGGTTTCTGTGGGGCTGGTGTGACCCATAATCAAATCCTCGTTGTAGATGAAGGTGTAATCCGTACCTGTGCCCGCCTTGATTTCGCTTTCCACACCGGGCTTGTAGGTCGTTTCAATCGACGCGTAGCGTCCGGTCTTGTAGTACTCATCATCGCCGCCGGTCGTGGCAACTGTGGCGAGGTCGGAACGATAGAAGCCTTTCTGGTACCAATCGTAGCTCTTTGCCGCGGCTTCCTTCGCGCCGGGGATTTCGTAATACGCATAAACCTTGTTGTCCTTGTCGTTCAGATTCACAAGGAAAGAATTGATGCTGATGTAATTGGCATCGCCGTCGTCACGGAACATATGCGCCTCTACCTTGGAGATGGGGACGACATCCGGTTCATTGTCGCGGATGACTTCTAAAATCGGCTCCATGTCCGCCAGCTTCTTGATGCCGGACAGGTCGAAATTATACTTCGCTTGCAAATCGCTCCGCAGGTAGCGCCCCGCGCCGAAGGCCATAATCTGCACGTTCGGGATGGCGTAAATGCCGCTCTTTGTCGTAACAGCCTGCCGTACATAATCCGGCATGTCCGCGACGAGTTCCTTGGCGTGTTCATCCAGCAGGGAGCCGATTTCCAACAAGCCGCCCATATCCACCGCCTGCATATACGGATACAGGAAGCCGACGAAGCAAAGGTCAAACTCCGCACTGGCCGCCATATTCATGTTCAAGCGGTCGGGATACGCACCCCAGTCAATGATGCGCATTTCGATGTTCGCGCCGATTTTTTCTCTTGTGATTTTGCTGGCTTCCTCGTTAATCAAATCCAAATCGGCCAGCGGGTCGCCGGGCATCATCCAGACAAGTGTCGGGTAATCTTCTGGCTTTTTGTCCTCAACCGCCGGCGCCGGTGTATCCGTTTGCGTTGCTGCTGTTTGCGTCGGTGTGGGGCTGGGTGTCTGCGCGTCGCTGTCCTTGCCGCAGCCCGCAAAGCCAAACGCCAGCAACATAGCGATGCATAAACTTACCACTTTCTTTTTCATTGTCTTTCCCTCCTGTTTTTGTAGGTGATTGTATACTGTTTCTATGTATCCTTGTTTCGGAAAGCCTATCCTTTTACACTGCCGACGGTTAATCCCTTCACAAAATACTTCTGGAAGAACGGGAATACCAGCAGCGCCGGCCCTGCGACGACGACCGCCATCGCCATCCGGATTGTCTCTGTGGGGATTTTCGAGCTATCGACAAATACAGAGCCCATCCCCGACCGTGCGGAGTCCTGCAAAAGCTTGACATTATTCATCATCCGCTGCAACAGGTATTGCAAGCTGACGAGCTTTTGGTTGTCGATGTACAGCATGGACACAAACCATTCATTCCATTTGCCGAGGAAGGTGAATAGCGCCACCGTCGCCAGTACTGGCTTTGACAGCGGTAGCACCATGCGGAAGACGAACAGGAACTCGTTCGCGCCGTCCACCACCGCCGATTCATGTATCTCCTCCGGAATCTGCTGGAAGAACGTGCGCATCAGGAAGACATACCATGGGCTGATTAACGACGGTAAAATGTATATCCAAATGGTATTTCCCAGATGTAGGTACTGTGTATTCAATATATAGACAGGCACGAGGCCGCCGCTGAAAAGCATCGTGAAATAAACCATCAGGTTGATGAATTTCCGGCCCTTAAACGCCTTCTGTGACAAGGGGTAGGCCAGCAAAGTCATCAGCAGCACGCTTAAAACCATGCTGATGATGGAGAACAACGCCGTCGTCTGGTATGCCTGTATGATGACACCGGCGTTGCGGAAGATGTATTCATACGCCGCCAGACTGAAATGCTCCGGTATCAGCTTATAGCCGTTGTACAGGATGTCCGTTTCGGTGGAGACTGAAATGCTCACCACCAGCAGGAACGGCAGCAGAAACAGCGCCGCCAGAAGAGACAATATGATGTGGATGATGATTTGCGTTCGCTTTTCCTGCCTATTCACACTTTGCGCCCCCTCTTTCTTTTAGAATAACCCGATGTCCGGGTCGATTTTTTTGCTGAAGTAATTTGTAACCATCACCATGATGAGCCCCACGATGGATTGGAACAGACCGATGGCTGTGGATACGCCCATGTCTGCTGAAATCCGCATGGTGCGGTAAATATAGGTGTCGATGACATCCGTGACAGCATACAATTGCGGTGCGTCCATCGTCAGTTGGTAGAACAGGCCGAAATCCGCCCGGAAGATACCGCCGATTTTCAGAATCGTCATGATGGAAATAATCACCAACAACTGCGGTAAAATGATGTAGCGCGTGATTTGCCTGCCGTTTGCGCCGTCGATTTTCGCGGCTTCCGTCAGGCTGGAATCCATACCGACGAGGGCGGCATAATACACGATGCAATCCATGCCGACGGACTTCCACACGCTTGCAATGGTGAGAATGTACGGCCATGCCTTTGGCGTCGCGTACCAGTTCGGCCCTTCAATGCCAAAGAGGCGGAGGAAGGAATTCAACGTACCGAACTTTGGCTGTAAGAACGCATACGCGATGTAACTGACAAGCACCCAGGATAGGAAATGCGGCGTGATGAACACGGTTTGGTATGCTTTTAACGCATTTTTGCTGCGGAGCGCATACAGAAGCAAGGCCAGCCCCACCGCGCAAACCGTTCCGACGACGATGAAGACAACATTGAGCGATAGCGTATTCCACGTGACCTTCAGGAAATCATTTGAACGAAAGAAGAAGGTGAAATTCTTAAAGCCAATCCATTTCGAGCCGAACACGCCGAGGTTGAAGCGGTACCGTTTAAACGCGATGATGATGCCGAACATGGGAACATAACTGAACAAAACAACCAGCAGAACAGGCAGCGCGCACATGACGGTGAGCTGCGCCGTTTGGCTGCGGCACGCGGTTAGGAAACTCTTTCGGCGCGGCGCTTTTTGTGTGACCGGCGTTTGCATTTTTTCACTTCCTTCGCGTTTGTTATGATTGTATTGTATCGCATGCGGTTGCGTTTGGTAAGCGCTTCAATCTTGCGATTGGGAGTCCGCTTTTGCTCTTTTGCCGTATTTGTGTCTTGCTGACAACAAAAAAAGCCCGCCGGATTTCCGGCGGGCTTTGGAGATTGCGCTCTGTCATTCCGGCTTAAAGACCGGACTTTTGGCTTTACACGAACTTCTTCACTTTTTCTTCGATGCCCCCCACCAGCAAATCCGCCACGGGAAGCTCAATCATTGTATACGCGCCGGGCGCCTGCTTCATGATGGCGCGCGCGCAAGCGACCATGACAGAGGTCGTGAGCGCCGGGTTGTCGATGGACATGGTGAATGAAAAGTTCTGATTCTGCGCCGCGCCGGAAACACCCTTGCGCGTCATCAAAACGCCGTGGCCGCGGTCGATGAGCGCCTCCACATCGTCGGTGAGGATGACATGGGAATCGTCATGCGAGAAGTAATCGTCTGCGAGGATGGATGCCTTGACCGTTTCGAAATCCGCGTCGTCTGCCAGCTCAATATACACCATGCGGCGGTGTACGCCTGTACCGAGCGGAATTGTCATGGACAGCGCGTTCTTCACGCCGGGTTTCGATTTTGCGGCGACGGTATGCCCCATGCTCATGCCCGGGCCGAAGTTCGTGTGCGTGATACCCTTCGGCGAGAGTGCTGTCAAAAGCGCGCGCACGACGGAATCACTGCCCGGATCCCAGCCTGCCGCAACAACGGCCGCCGTGCCCGATTTCTTCGCCGCGTCATCCAACATCAGGCGCTGTGCCCAGATGTCGCCGTGGATGTCAAAGCTATCCACCGTGCGGATGCCCATTGCCAAGCATTCCGCCGCGATTTTACCCATCTCACGTGTCGGCGTGCAGAGCAGCGCCACATCTACCTTGCCAAGCGCCGCGATGTCGTCTGTCACGGTCACGCCGGGGATGTCGCCCGTTGCACCCTTGCGGAGGACGACGCCTGCCAGTTCCATATCCGGTGCGGCGTTGACGGCCTCAATTGCCGCCTTGCCCGTGTTGCCCCGCCCGATGATGGCCACTCGAATTTGCTCTTGATTGTTTTCCATAGTGCATCTCTCCCGTTCTCTTTTGGTTTATGAAAAGGCTTGCGCCAATTTCAAACAAAGTATTGTATAAATAACATCGCAACCAACCCGCCGATGAGCGCGAAGCTGGCGGTGTCCGCATGGCCGCCGCCATGCGTTTCGGGTATCATGTCATGGCAAACGACATACAGCATCGTCCCGCCTGCCAGTGCCAGCACAAACGGCAGTATCACCGAGGCGACAGACACCGCGAGATAGCCGAACAACGCGCCCGCCACCTCCGTCAAGCCTGTGAAGAGCGCCACGGCGAACGCCCGCGGTTTCCCGACCCCCGCGAGGAGCAAGGGCAGAATCGTAATCATGCCTTCCGGTAGGTTTTGCAGCGCGATGCCGATGGCGATGGATAACCCATTCGACACGTCGCCGCTGCCGAAGCTCACGCCCACGGCCATGCCTTCCGGCAGGTTGTGGATGGCGATGGCGATGACGAAAAGCATCACGCGGTCCAGTCGAGGGTTCGCCGGTTGCTTCTCACCCGGCTGCTCCATATGGAGCAGGTTGTGCATATGCGGGATGAAGCGATCCATGAGCTTCACGACCACTGCGCCCGCGACGATGCCCGAAGCGCAGAGCCATACATTCGCATCATACGCCGGGAGAATCAGGCTAAAGAAGGAAGCACCCAGCATAATCCCTGCCGCGAAGCCGAGGATGCCGTCATTCACACGCTGCGGGATGCTCTTGACGAAAAACGCAAGCAAGGAGCCCACAACCGTGGCGAGGCCGACGCCCGCCGCGCACAACATAACATAGCCCATGGCGTTGCCTCCTCCGATATGATTTGGTCTCGTTTGTGTATGCAGGGGTTACTCCGCGTACATCTCTGTGCGGAGCGCCTGTATCTCAGGATTGTCGAGATATTCATCATATGTCATCATACGGTCAATGATGCCCTTGGGCGTGATTTCGATGATACGGTTCGCCACGGTGGACACAAACTGCCTATCCTGCGAGGTGAACAGGACGGAGCAGGTGGTGTTGATGAGGCTGTTGTTCAACGACGTGATGGATTCCAAATCCAAATGGTTCGTCGGTTCATCCAAAATGAGCACATTCGAGCCGGACAGCATCATACGCGAGAGCATACAGCGCACGCGTTCCCCACCGGAGAGGACGCTTGCCTTTTTCAACGATTCCTCACCTGTGAAAAGCATCCGGCCAAGGAAGCCGCGCACGAACTGTTCATCCTTGTTGACGGAGAACTGGCGCATCCAGTCCACAAGGTTCAAGTCCACGTCTTCGAAATATTCCGCATTGTCCCGCGGGAAATATGCCTGCGACGTGGTGATGCCCCATTTGAAGTTGCCTTCGTCCGGCGTGGTTTC
>JGI994J12354_10004526_pt1 | contig 12458 bp, 9 predicted proteins | sample IntmicLarv3ML3BL_FD_12354 | JGI IMG/M metagenome (IMG submission 12354)
ATGAATTTGACCACCCTTTCTTGCCTCCGTTTGTGTTTTTCCGCCCTTTCTTTCTGGCGGTTTTTTCATGCTAACACACATACGGTTGCTTTTGTCTCCGAGTGGTTGGTTTTTAGATTAACATACACAATCGTGACGGAAAACGCTGCCTGCGTCCGGGTGCTTATGTTATAAGCGTTAATATTCCGATACGATGGCATATGCGTAAATGAACGGGTCATATCAGCTAAAACTGATATGACCCGTAAAGGTTGGTTTTGTTTAATAACCGTACACCTTGCAGAAATTTGTGAAGAACTGTGAAATCTCCGCGCGGTTTAGAGTGGAAAGTGGGTTGAGGTTTGTGCCGGAACCCTGCATGATACCCTTTGATACAGCCCAGGCGATAGCGCTTTGCGCGTCGGCGGAAACATTGTCCCTGTCATTAAAGCGGTTAAGCACGTCCGGGGTGGATGCGGTATCAAGACCGATGCTGGCCGCATACTTGTAGAGGAACATGACAAATTCCTCACGGGAAATGGCCTTGGCTGGGTTGAACGTGGTATCGGCATCGCGGACGGAAATACCGCGTGCCGCCGCCCAGCTTGCGGAAGACGTGTAATACGTGTCATCAGGGGTATCCGTATACACGATAAGCCCACCGATGTCGGTATCTTTGTCAACCAATATCGAATGGAAATTGGAAATTGCGCGGACAGTCATGCCGCGATCCATCGCCCGCCGGGGTGAAAAGTTATTGGAACCCGTGCCGGTCATAATACCCCGTGTCGAAACATACGCGACAACATCCGAGAACCAATCGGCCCTGTTCACGTCTTCATAGGTGTAACCTGCGCCGGATTCGGGTATGTAGACAACGCCGGCATATGTGTCCGTTACATACAGCACGCCGTTTTTCAAAGCCAGGCCACGCGGGGACACAGGATATGTCTTGCCTGCATTGGCGTCCGCCGCGAGGACAGTGGTTACGATGCCGTTTGCAATCTTCCGCACAGCGCCATTGCCCGGATCTGCGACATAAATCGCACCTGCCGTGACAAGGATACCCTGTGGGTTCGAGAACTCCGCGCTCAGTGCGGCACCGTCCTTGAAGCCGCCCGTATGCGCTGCGTCCAAGGAATACCCTCTGCGCTCCGCCTCGTTTACGGAGGTGGGGTAGGTGACACCTGCAACCGTTGATACAATCCCGTTTTGAATCATACGGATTTTATGGTTGCCGGAATCCGCCACATACAACGCGCTGTTATACCAGCAAAGGCCGGTCGGTTGGTTGAAGGTAGCCGTATCAGATGCGCCGTCGCGGCTGCCGTTTGCATAAATGGATTGGAATCTGAAGGCATAGTCCTCCGGCGTATAATAACGCGGTACGCCGGCGAAGGTTGTGACGATGCCGTCCGGAGACAACATGCGGATGCAGTTGTTGCCCGTGTCAGCGATATAGACATTCCCATGCTCATCCGCGGCCAAACCCGTCGGTTGACGAAGCAGCGCGGACGTACCGAAGCCATCCTCATAACCAGGCGTGATGCTGCCTATGGCCGTTTGTACGCTTGTGTTACTGAGGAAACGGACGACATTGTTTTCCGTATCCGAAATAACATAACCGCTCAGGAAGGGCGCAATGTCCCAAGGTGTGGCGAAAACGGCACTTTTCCGTGCGGAATCATTGTACCCGCCGATGGGGCGGTGGTTTATGTCTAATATACTGTTTCGCCCGGCGTAGACCTCGGGCGTTTCGCCTTCCCGCAGAACCCAGATGACGCGGTTGAAGCTGTCTGCAATCAGCCAGCGGCCGTCGGGCATCAGTGTCATGCCGGAGGGTGAACCGTTATGGAAAATGGTGGTGCCGGGATTGTCCGTCGGTGTTGGAGCGGCTTGCACAGTGAAAAGATTTATCGAAAGTGCCAGTACACACACAAGGAAAAGGGAAGCAGCTTTTTTTACCATAAAGTATCACCTCATATTAAGATATGGTGAGCTAAAATCAATGGTTTAATCTAGTAACAGAATAACAGACAAGGCAGTGCAAGTCAAGATTTTTCAATCCGAATGCCGTCGAACAGTGCGCTTTATCCGGTTCTTTGTCAATACAGCACAGTGTTGTTTTTACCCTTGCCCCGATATGCATTGTATGGTAAAATATTGAGTAGAGAAAGGCCAATCATTGATAAGGGAGGACGGAAAGAAAAATGGTTATCACGGAAAGAGAGAAGCATTTACTTCGCGAATTGGCAAAGCGGTATGCAGAGGTAGCTGCATCAGATGCGCAAAAGGAACTTCGCAAGCGAATGATTGCGCATAATGATTTAATGCCTGGGCGGCCGATTGTATGGATTCAAGAAATTCCCTGGCATGAAATGGATATTGAGGGGAAACTTACATTGACTTGTGAAGACGGCTTCGCACAAGATATGGAAAGGTATTTCCGCCGGATGCTGTTCCAGCATGAATATTTCCCGGGAGATATATATTTCGAGCCTGCGTATATGCTGGGGAAGAGCTGTTCCCTGTCAGACAGGGGCATTAAGGTGAAGGAAGACAATCTCGTCACGGACGAAAAAAATAACATATCCTCTCATGGTTACATCGATGTGCTCGCGAATGAAGAAGATGTGGAAAAGTTTAAAATGCAGACGGTTACGGCCGACCCGGAAGCTGACCGCGCTAGCAAGGCTGTCGCGGAGGAAATACTAGATGGCATATTACCTGTTGGGTTGCGCGGGCGCATTCTGTATTACGCGCCATGGGATGAAATTGCACGGCTGCGAGGCGTGACGGAAATCCTTTTTGACCTAGCGGACAGGCCGGAGCATCTGCACAACATCATGGAGGCATATACGCGCAATGGTATATCGGTAATAGAGCAATATGAGGCGCTTGGCCTTCTTACAGCGGACGACCCGAATATCCATTGCACGCCGGCATTGTCAAGCAACCTTCCGGCAGCAGATTATAATGGCGGTGCGTATCGCTTGAAGGATGTCTGGTTCCGCACGATGGCGCAAATGTTCGGTGATGTTTCGCCCGATATGCATGAAGAATTTGATGTGCAATACAGCAAGCGCATCGCCGACCGTTGCGGCATGGTGTATTATGGCTGCTGTGAACCATTGCACAACAAGATTGAGATGCTCGTACGCAACTATCCGAACTTGCGGAAGCTGGGTGTGAGCCCGTGGGCGAATGAGGAAATGTGTGCGGAGCAAATCGGGAACAAATTTGTATATGCGCGCAAGCCGAACCCGGCGATGGTCGCCATGAACACGGATGTGGACGCTCTGCGTGCGGAAACCATCAAAACAGTGGAAACCTGCCTGCGGCATGGCTGCGCGTATGAGCTTGTACTTAAAGACATCAGCACGGTGTCATATAAACCGGAGAACCTTATTGTTTGGGAGAAAACCGTGCGTGAGGTGTTGGATTCATACTACGCGTAATGGGGTGAGGCAGTGGATTGGAAGGAACGGTTTCCAAAAACAACAAGGCCATCCCTTAACGAGCTGCACGGTTTTTTGCAACTCGATATTCGTAGATTGTTTATAAAGTTTGACAGTGAAATGCGCGCGAAATTCGGCGTGCATAACAAGTACCACCGCTTTTCGAAAACGGCAGGCTGGATGTATGGTTATGGACGGAATTACAATTGCGAACTGCTGGCTGCTACGATTCAAGCTGATGGGTTCCATGTGCCGGGTGTATTCGTCAAGGATGAGGAAACCTTGCAGAATGCGCTTGCCATAGCAAAACAAAAGTATGACGACGGTTTTGAGGCGTATTGCGAAGTCGTCTCCGCCAAGAAGCGTGCCAGTCAAATCGCACGCGCGAAGGTACGCGTTGCGCAGGAAAAGGAAGAAATGGCGGCGCTTGCCGATGCTGTCCCGCCGGGGAAGTTGAACCAATTCCGCTGGTGCAAGAAGGTGCCGCGTAACGACCTGCTCCGGCTGTACCGGGACGAGGCGGCCGGATTGCCGGATGAGGCATTATTAGATGAGGTTGGCTTCGCGTTTTATGCGCGCTGCAAGCAGGCGCATGATGCGCGGGATTGTACGGAGAAGGGGCAAATCATCTGCCACCATTGTGGCGCGGTATTATATGCGGGTAAGTTTTCACCGACAGGGTCTGTACTTGTAAAGCCCAACGGCGGTTCCGAGCCCGTTAAATGTGATTGCGGGTATGCCTATACCTACCGGGAATACCGCCGCAGCTACATGGCGGTTAATATGCCCGGCAACCGCGCCACACCCGTTTTTGAACGGTTTGAGGCAAAGTGGCCGACATGCCGTGACGCCACCGCGAAGATGCTGCTGATTGACTGGCTCATCCATGAATGTCATGTGACGCTGATGTCCGGTGAAATGGGTAAAAGCGTGTGCGAAAACTTGATAGAAGGCACGCGTAAGCAAATCACGGAGCTGATTGACCGGCTGGCGTATGGAAATGTGTAGACGGAGGGTATGGTATAGCAACGCTTCATGACATGGTCGGGCTGCCATGCAGCGGACGATGGGCATGACACCAGGGAAGAGATTATGTGAGATATCACTTCGTATGTGCTGCCTGCGGAGTTTTATAAATGATTAGAGATGCAGACTTGGTTAGGCAGGTTGCAATTCGGCAAGACTTAACGGAAGTGAAAACGTATTCATTATCAACATGGAAGAAGGAATGGATGGAAAGAACTTGACTACGAAGGGGTTTTTACCGGTATGAGAGATGTGTTGATCGAGAAAGTGAAGGAATCGGTATTGGCAGTGCTGCCGATTTGCGTGATTATCCTTGCACTGCATTTTACAATTGCACCATTGGATTCGCAGGTGCTGACGGTGATGTTCATCGGTATGGCGATGCTGCTGGTGGGTATGATTTTGTTTTCCGTCGGGGTGGAGCTGTCCTTGCTACCCATTGGTGAGCATGTCGGCAGCGCGTTGATTTCTTCACGAAAGCTGCCACTGATTGTCGTCGTGCTGTTTGTATTCGGATTTATCGTCACGATGGCGGAGCCGGATTTGTTTGTTCTGGCGAAGCAGGTCGGTTCGATACCGGATTGGACACTGATATTCGGTATCAGCGTCGGCGTTGGATTGTTTTTGATACTAGCTGTGTTACGTATCCTGTTCCACTGGAAGTTGGGGCATGTGCTCGCGGTTGCATACCCGCTCGCGTTTATCGTGGCAATTTGGTCGGCAGATTACCTGGCGATTGCCATTGATGCGGCGGCCGTCACCACAGGGCCGGTTACAGTGCCGTTTTTGCTGGCCATCGGCGGCGGTTTCGCCGCGGTGACAGGCGGACGGAGTGCGGAGGAGGATAACTTCGGCATCAGCTCCATATGCTCCGTCGGCCCGATTTTGACCGTGTTGATTCTGGGGATGTTTTTCCATTCCTCGGACACGCAATATCTCGCTCCGCCGGATATCCTCAGCGAGGGGACAGAGCGCGTGCTGGAAATCTTCGCGCATGGATTGTATGACGCTTTCCTGGACGTCATCAAGATTGTACTGCCGATTGTGAGTATTTTTCTGTTGTTCCAAATGGTGAAGCTACGGCTGTCGCGGAGCGAGCTGCGGAAAATATTTCTCGGCATCGGCTATTTAATGATTGGCCTGACGGTGTTTCTCGCGGGGGTCAACCATGGGTTTATGCCCGCAGCGACGGCGTTCGGCAAAACGATTGGTTCGCTGCCGAACAACTGGGTCGTTGTTCCCATCGCCTTTGTGATGGGGGCGGGGGTGCTGCTGGCGGAACCGACGGCGTATGTGCTTGTGAAACGAGTGTCTGACATCACGAATGGTGCGATTTCGCGCTCCGTTTTGCTGGTTGGCATGGCGGTCGGCGTGGGCATTGCGATGTCGCTGGCGATGGTGCGGATACTGACGGGCATTTCGATTTGGTGGATTTTGATACCAGGCTACACATTGTCCCTCACGTTGACCTTCCTCGTACCGAATATTTTCGTCGGTATCGGTTTTGATGCGGGTGAAGTTGCCACGGGCGCGATGAGCGCGGCGTTCGTCCTACCTTTTGCCATCGGCGTGGGCGAAGTGCTGAGCGCAAACGGAGGGGTCGCGGTTAATGCTTTCGGCATTGTCGGCTTATCCACGATGCTGCCGCCGATTGTGGTGCAATTGATTGGCCTGGTATACAGCATCAAGTTGAAAAAAGCGAAGAAACGAGCCGAACAGGCATTGGAAGCTGACACGCAGGAAGCGGAAGCGTAAAAGAGGAAAGGACAGGATGTGATACGATGCAGATGGAGAGCAATACGCATTTGGCGTTGACGCTGTTTTGCGTGATATGCGATAGGGATAGGATTCCCGATGTGGAGGATGTACTGAAAAGGCACAAAACATTTTTTAGCCTTGTGACATACGGCCGGGGCACAGCGAACTCTGGGATACTCAGTTACTTTGGGTTGGGAGAGACTGAAAAGGCAGTGTTTTGCTGTGTACTGCCGAAGCAGGACGCCATCGCCGCCGGGCAAGAACTGGACAAAGAATTTGAGTTTGCGAAGCCCGGTAAGGGTATATCGTTTATGGTGAAAATAGACAATGGTTGTTACCGAAAGCCCGTGCGCTTTCCGGGCGATGATAACAAGGAGGAGCATATGCAAAACGACACGGAGCACGATTTGATTATCGTTGTGTTGAACCGGGGATACTGCGAGGATGTGATGGATGCGGCACGCGGCGCGGGTGCCACGGGCGGCACAGTGATGAATGCACGCGGTTGCGGCGCGGCGGGGATTGAAAAATTCTTCGGCATGGTGATTGCGCCGGAGAAGGAATTGGTTTGGATGGTGACGACGAAGGAAGCGGCGCCGGACATCATGGCGGCAATTGCCGATAAAGCGGGGCCGTCGTCGGATGCAGGTGCAGTGTCGTTCTCTATCAATGTGGAACGTGTGCAGGGGATTAATCTCAACCGGATTGATGTGAAGTAAAGATAAGTTCTCGGGGCCTTGCCCCGAGCCCCGCAAGGGAGCGAGCTCCCTTGACCCTATTAACAGCCCGCCTAAAACGGCGGGCTGTTGTCATATGGAGGTTGGACGGAATGGATATAAACAAGGTATGGAATAGCTGGCGGGATGCGACTGCGTTTTCCGGTGTGTTCGCCGTCGCGGACGGCGCGGGAAAAGCGTTTGCCAAATGTCAGGGATATCGGAACCGAAACGAGGCGCTGCCTGTCAATCTCGATACAGCCTTTGCCATCGCGTCCGGCACGAAGCTGTTCACCGGGCTGGCGGTTTGCAAGTTGATGAAAGAAAAGAAGTTATGCCCTGCGGATAAATTGTGGGATGTGCTGCCGTATGACCTAAAGCAAATCGACAGGAGCGTAACAATTCATCAATTGTTGACGCACACCTCCGGCATCGGGGATTATCTGGACGAGGAATTGCCCGACCCGGTGGCGATGGAGCAAGCGCTTTGTGATACATATCCTGTGTACCACTGGGAACGGCTGGAATACTATTTGCAAATGATAACGCATTTACCGCCGAAATTCCCGCCCGGCACGCGGTATGGTTACTCCAACGCGGGATATGTGATGCTTGGCCTTGCCATCGAAGCGGCAAGCGGTGTTCCGTACCAGCAATATATTTCGGACGCAATATTTCGTCCGCTTAGCCTGCGGCATACAGGTTTCTACCGAGCGGATGACCTCCCTGCGAACACGGCACGCGGCTATCTGGAAAACGGACGCAGCAATGTGTTCAGCCTGCCCGTCATTGGCGGCGCGGATGGCGGCCTGTATACCTGCGCGGCGGATTTAGACGCGTTGTGGCGTGCCATATTCGACGGACGTGTGCTGTCCGAACCCATGTTGCAAACCTTTTTACATCCGCACGCCGCCATCTCTGATGATGAGAGCTACGGTTACGGTGTGTATATACAGAATGGCGTTTATTACGCGACCGGCGGCGATTTCGGCGTGGATTTCTTTACAGCTTATCTGCCGGAATCTCAAATGACAGTCTCTGCTCTCGGCAATATGGAGTTAAATACATATCCATTGTTATCCGCATTCATAAATCAATAAATAAGCCCGCCGATGAAATCGGCGGGCTTTTAATAGGGTCAAGAGAGTACGCTCCCTTTCGGGGTTCGGGGCAGTGCCCCGAGAACTTATCTCTTTTCTGCAACTGCTTGCTTCAGTGTCTGTGTGAAAAGCACATTATGCATCTCCAGCACTTGCTCCGCATTGAAACGCTGAGGATCCTGTCTGCTGCCGGAATATGTCTCATATAGGATACCCACGCCGCCGCACACATGATGAATCGCCGCAGTAAGATTGAACGACGGTGGCACCGGCTGTGCCGCGTTGCCATTCACGGCCTGCACCTCATGATTCAACCCGCGCGCGATGCTCTCCGCCTCAATGGCGAGGTCGAGCGTGTGGATACGGTCGTTACACGATTGGTGCACATACCACGGCTGCTGGATAAAGGTCGGGATATCCCCGCCGCTGTGCAGGAGAATCGTGTAATCCGCTGCCTCGTCGCCTGCCGTATCGAGGATGGCTTTTGTTTCCGCCGCCATATCTCCGAAAAAATTGTCGTGCATGATGTTCACACCATCGTCGTTGTAATACGCACCCAGCACTTTGCTGTATGCTGTCATCGGATGGTATCCCTTGCAATACGGCCACTGGTAGATATTCCCATTTTTGTCATTGCCCATCGTATACAATCCGGCGTCCGGCGGTGTCAGCCCAAGTGAGCAAACATACGGATACCGCGCGCGCCCATCCGGGTTACCACAGGGTACAAGCAAAAGGCGTACCTGCTTTGTGAGGTCATACAGCTCCGTTTGCGGGTTGCCAAGCAAATCACGACCTGTTTCCGCAATCTCGATGAGGTTCATCATGGAGGCGATGCCCTCCAGTTCACAGCCGTGCACCGCGCCCACGATAAATACAACAGGCAGCGTGTTCTCCTTGTGGGCGTAATAAGACGGATCCTTCGCGCCGCAGGCGGAGTTATAATTCGCCGTTCGTTTGAAATCGGGCTTTTCGCCATAAGCAAAGATAGGAATCTCGCGCTTTCCGGCACTCACGGCGAACGTGGAAACCTGCGCGCGCTTTGCGTTTTGCGCGGCCTCGGTGATGTCCGATAACCGGCTTTTCCAAAATTCCGGCGCGGGGTTTGTGTCTAGAAATTTCGTATCCATACAGACCTCCTTTTGGCGATGTCGTTTATTTATTGAATATGATACGCATGGCGTTCTCGCGGTATATTTTCTTCAGTACATCGTCCGGCAAGCCGACGCCGTAAATATTCCAACGCCCTTGCTGGTGCTCATCCCAGTCGTTGTACGGGAAGTATTCATCAAAGGTTTCGAAGAAACGGTAGTTACCGGCAATGTTCGCCTCGCGGGGATACAAATCTGTGCCGTACAGCACGCGATCCTGGTATTTGATTAAGAACTCCCGCGCGGAATACGGCTGGCGGCCAAGCTCCGCGATGCGCTCTGCCGTGTCCACATACACATGCGGGAAAGTGTCCAACAACTTGCCCGCACGTGCCAAATCCTCCGCATAGGAGCCGACATGCGCCACGATGAAGGTCGTGTCCGGGTTGCTGCGGAGCAGGTCGTCCTGTGCGGTCATCAACTCCTCATACCGATAAAACATCGGGTCAACAAACGCCCAGTCCGGATGCTCATCCAGTTCCTCGAAGCGCTCATTCGTATGGTCGATGGTGGTGAAAAACGCAACCGGGTCGGCGATGTGAATCGTCACGGGCAGCTTGTGCTTTGCCGCCGCTTCCCAAATCGGTCGCAGGCGAGGGTCGTTTGGTTTAATCATGACACCCTTGCTGTCCTTCACACGAAGGCCAAGGGTTTTATGGAACTTGATGCCCAAAGCGCCGCGCGCCGCGAAATCGGCCACGCGTTCCGCCACGTATGCGGCGAAGTCCGGCTCATCCACGCGGGATGCGTCAATCTGGATAAACACGCCAAAACGGTCGGGATGCGCCTGCGACAGACGCGCAAGTTGGATGGTGTCCGCGCCGTTCGTTTCGCCGTCGAGGTCAACAATACGTTCAACATTGTATTCGTCCATCGCCGCGAGAAGCGCGCCGACATCCGTCACATTCTTCAAATGGTTGTGCGCATCGATTACGGGGAACTTGGAGCGGGTGATATGGTGCTCCGCCACGCGGAGACAGCTTTTCGGCCGGAATTCCTTTAATGGTATCAATGGTTTCATCCTCTCTTTACATGCTTTTTATCATTATATCACGTTGCGTTTTTCTTTTCAAGCTTGACGGATGATGCCGCTCATGTAAAAAACTTAGTTAAACGATGCCAACAACATTGCCAAACGCGCAGTTTTTTGGTATACTGAAAGGAAATTGCATTTACAAGTGTATCAAAGATTGCCGATAAGGAGCCGGATAGATGGATAAAAATGAGAAAAAAAGAAAACTGGTCAAGCGCTATTTGCTGATTGTTGGGTCGTTGGTGGTCGTATTTGGCCTACTTGCGGCGGCGTTTGTGTTTGCCTATTCCGTGGTGACGGGTGGGGATGAAAGCCATCTCGCTACACAGAAGCCCGTGGAGTCTGACCAAAGCGTGGAAACACCTGCACCCACAGCAACAAGCAAGCCCAATCCGATTGAAGATATTTTCCGTGCGCCGGACAGAACAACGGCCTTGGTGCTGGGGTTAGATGAGCAGGGCTTGCTTGCGGATTTACAATTGCTTGTGACCTATGACGCACTGGCGAACCGTGCGGATATTATTTCTGTTCCGCGTGACACGCGTATTGTCCTCCCGCAGACGGAGGTGCGTGCTATCCAGCAGGACGGGCGAAGCTGCCCGGACGATGGCGTGATGAAAATTAACGAAGTGCACGCACGCGCCGGGACGGAAAAGGGCCCCGCCGCCGCGCAGCGGCAGATTACGCGCATGTTTGGCGTGGATATTGATTATTATGTGGTGGTGAATGTGGCGGCCTTCCGCGCGATCGTGGAAGAAGTGGGCGGCATTCCTTTTACCGTACGGCCGAAGGGGTATTATTATAACCCGCCTGACCAGGATTTGGTCATTGATGTTCCTGGCGGCTTTCGCGTGTTGTCGGGTATCGAAGCAGAGGGCGTCGTGCGCTACCGGGACGATTACGGCGGCGGCGATTTGGAGCGTATCGGCGTGCAGCAGGAGTTTCTGAAGGCGTTCCTTGAGACGGTGCTGGGTGAAGAACGGTTGATGAGCAACCTGCCTGTGTTGCTTTCCACGATGGTGAGCTATGTGAAAACAGATTTTGGCATTGACAGTATCCCGAAATATGTGACTTCTTTGCAGTCCATCAACATGGATAACATCCACTTCCATCAATTGACAGGCACCGCGCCGACGATTGACGGTGTATCCTATTTTGTATACGATGAGGTAGCGACAGAGGCATTGATTTACGAAATTTTCCATAAAAACAATGTGGAGCAGGCGGAGAATGATGCAGAAGATATGGATGTCAGCACACTGCGCGTGCAGGTGTTGAACGGGGGCGCGACGGCCGGTATGGCTGGCACGACGCGGGACGCGTTAAATGCGAAGGGATACAATGTCACCGCCACGGGGAATTATTCCGGCACGCAACGGGTGCAGACGCGCATATTTGTACGGGAAGAAGCACATGGCGCGCCTTTTGTGAAGGAATTCAAGTCTGCTGTGGTGGAGATTGATAAAGATATCCCCGCAGTGTATGATGTTGTGATAGTGTTGGGTAAGGGCGAATAAAGCATGGAAAGCAACGGAGGGCAAACGATAGATGGAAGAATATGAAAGGGAAGAAATGCGCGCGGAGGCGCAGACGGAATCGTCCTACCTCGGCGCGATAGGGTTTTCACAAACACCGGAGGAGCACACGTTGCGTGGCCTTCTGGAAATGGTGGTGAACGACCCCGATTTCCGGTATGAATCGCCAAAGGACGCGCAGGGCTTCAGCGAGCGGGAATGGTACAAATGCTTCGGCGAGGGCTTTGGGCTTGCCGTATACGGCACGGTGCGGCGTGGCCGGCCGAAGCCGCATGTGTTTGTGGAGGATTGGTCGATTTTCGCCGCGGGCGGGTCGATGAATGCGGCTGATTTTTTTGTGGATAGCAGCGAAGATGGTCGGTTGTATGCTTTTTGTGAGGAAGAAGAAACCGGTAACGAGGTGGAGTTCCGCCTGACGAACCAGCATGATTATGATTTGCATTACCGCGAGGGACAGCCCGGCGACCCGCTTTGCATTAAAAATGTGGAGCTGGCGGCGCTTGCCTGCACCGGGACGGTGGTTCTGCCTGTGGAACGCACGGAGGAAACCCTTGCGGAGCGCGAAGAAGAAGAATCGGCGCGGCGGGAAATGCTCGCGCGGATTCGCAGCGGCGATAAGCAGGCCGCCGAAGAGATGGACGAAATGTTCCGCCAGATGAACGCGGTGATTGAGGAGCGGTTGTTCGAGGAGGATTACCTCAC
>JGI994J12354_10004527_pt1 | contig 12455 bp, 10 predicted proteins | sample IntmicLarv3ML3BL_FD_12354 | JGI IMG/M metagenome (IMG submission 12354)
GGTGCATACGCACAACGTAAAGGTGCAGTGATTAACAAAGGGAAGAATTTGATTTTGCAATCGCCTCATCCATCACCGCTCTCGGCCAGCAGAGGCTTTTTTGGAAACAAACATTTTAGCAGAACAAATGATTATCTGATTGCAAACAATAAAACACCTATCACATGGTAAATACAGAATTCAAATATCAAGAACCTTTTCCGCTGGGAGAAGATAAAATAGATTATTATTTGCTTACGAGTGCGTATGTTTCGACCACACAGTTTGAAGGGAAGCAGATCCTTCGCGTGGAAGCGGAAGGATTGACGCAACTGGCGAAAACTGCTTTTCGGGATGTGTCATTTCTGCTCAGGACAAAACATCAGCAACAGGTGGCCGATATTTTGTCGGATCCCGAAGCGAGTGAGAACGATAAGTTTGTGGCGCTTACTTTCTTGCGGAATGCCGAAGTATCTGCGAAGGGTCAGTTGCCTTTTTGTCAGGATACCGGAACGGCTATTATCATGGGAAAGAAAGGTCAACAGGTATGGACGGATGGCAATGATGAAGAAGCCTTATCGAAAGGCGTTTATCTCACTTATACGGAAGAGAATCTGCGTTATTCGCAAAATGCGCCGCTCACGATGTATGATGAAATAAATACAGATTGTAACTTGCCGGCACAGATCGATTTGTTCGCTACACAAGGCGATGAATATAAGTTCCTGTGTATTGCCAAAGGGGGTGGTTCGGCCAACAAGACCTACTTGTTTCAGGAAACGAAAGCGCTGTTGAATCCGGCTTCATTGGTTTCATTCCTAGTGAATAAAATGAAAACGCTGGGAACAGCTGCTTGTCCGCCGTATCACATTGCTTTTGTGATTGGCGGTACTTCGGCTGAGATCAACCTGAAAACAGTCAAATTAGCTTCTGCGCATTATTATGACAGTCTGCCGATGGCGGGCAATGACGGCGGACAAGCGTTCAGAGATATCCAATTGGAAAAGAAAGTTTTGGAAGAGGCCTATGGCATAGGACTGGGTGCGCAGTTTGGTGGTAAATATTTTGCACATGATATTCGTATTATTCGTCTGCCGCGGCACGGAGCATCTTGCCCGGTTGGGATGGGTGTGTCTTGTTCGGCAGACCGTAATATCAAAGCAAAAATCAACAAGGAGGGTATCTGGATTGAAAAGCTGGAAGATAATCCGGGACGTTTTATTCCGGAAGAGCTGCGTCAGACCGGCGAAGGGGATGCTGTTCGGATAGATTTGAATCAACCGATGGCTACCTTATTGAAAACATTGGATCAATATCCGGTGGCAACACGTTTGTCGTTGCACGGTTCGATTATCGTTGGGCGCGACATCGCGCATGCCAAGCTGAAAGCGCTTATTGACAAGGGTGAAGACTTGCCTCAATATATGAAAGATCACCCGATTTACTATGCCGGACCTGCCAAGACACCGAAAGGAATGGCCTCCGGCTCTTTTGGCCCCACCACAGCTGGAAGGATGGATATGTATGTCGACCAATTTCAGTCGCTGGGAGGTAGTTTGATCATGATTGCCAAAGGAAACCGTACCCGACAAGTGACGGATGCATGCCAGAAATATGGTGGTTTTTATCTCGGAAGTATAGGAGGTCCGGCCGCTATTCTGGCACTTGAGAATATCAAAAAGGTGGAATGTCTGGCTTATCCTGAATTGGGTATGGAGGCCATTTGGAAAATTGAAGTTGAAAATTTTCCAGCCTTCATTTTGGTTGATAATAAAGGGAATGATTTTTTTAACAAATTATAAATATGAAAACTTTAAAAGTACCTTTTGTGCCGGCATTGGACGGCTTGGCGTTGCGCGATGTGGCAGCGCGTATGGAGACAGACGCTTTGCGTCAGTATGTACGTTTTATTAACTGGAGTAAATATCCTTATAAACCCATTGTAGTTTTTGACATTGCACGTGGCGAAAAAGAACTCTATCTGCATTATTTCACACGTGGTTTATCGCTGCGCGCCATGGCAGCTGAGGATGGCGAATTTGTTCATCCCGACAGTTGCGTGGAGTTTTTTATGAGTCCTGCGAAAGATTTGTATTATACAAATTTTGAATTTAATTGCATCGGCGTTTGCCTGGCAGCACGCGGTCATGGTCGTCAGGAACGAAAACCGTTCACCGCTGATGAATATAAAAAGATACGCCGCTATTCAGCACTTCCAAAGGAGCCTTTTGCCGAGAAAACAGGTATATATGCGTGGGAGCTAACGGTAGCCATACCTTTTGAACTGATGGGGCTTGATGCAGCTGATTTGCCTGAAAAGATTCGGGGGAATTTTTATAAATGCGCTGACTCAACAGTCAATCCTCATTATGTGACATGGAGTCCGATACCGCTGCCATCACCTGATTATCACTGTCCTGAATATTTCGGAGAGATATGTTTTTGATAAATAAAAAAGACCGGACGATGCCGTCCGGTCTTTTTTTGTCAGTAATTGTCGACGCCTAAAACATCCACAACTTCTATTTCAAAAACAAGCGTTGAGAAGCCAGGTAAGTCGCCCTTTCCGGTTCGTCCATATGCTAACTGGTAAGGAATCCATATTTCCCATTTATCACCTTTAACCATGTGTTGAATCGCGGTTTTCCACCCACCAATCACCACAGACCCGGCAATAGTGAAATAAAACGCTGGACCATCATTAAATAATCGTTTGTCGAATACGGTACCTTTCCGTATAGCTAATTCGGGATAGTCGGCGGCAAAATATCCTGTATAATAACAACCGACAGCGCTGGAATACTGTATGGGATCGGTTCCGTCGCCTTTGTTAAGTACTTTATAATAAATACTACCTTCATTTCCGGGTGAGGCCAATTCCTTATATTCCGGATTGGTTTTAATGGCGTTAAATGCTTCCAGATTGGCAATCATCCAATTTTCCAAAAGGTCTTCCTTTTCTTTTTTACATGATGATATACAGCAGAAAACTGCTGCAAATACCATCAGAATTAACCCGTTTTTTTTCATTTTGTATATTTTTAATTGGACAGGCATCATACCGGCAACTACAATTCTAATACTTTTCGCATACTTACTTTTTCGGCAATAGCGCCATGTAGCTGGTCGATTTGGACGCGTTCTTGTTCCATCGAATCGCGGTGGCGGATGGTGACGCACTGGTCGTTCAATGTGTCATGATCGATTGTGATGCAATAAGGCGTTCCAATTGCATCTTGACGACGGTAGCGTTTGCCGATCGAATCTTTTTCGTCGTACTGACAACGAAAGTCATACCGTAGCATATTCATGATTTCAATGGCTTTTTCCGGCAGACCGTCTTTCCGCACCAAAGGCAACACAGCTAATTTCACAGGAGCCAGGGCGGGAGGTAATTTCAGGACGACCCGCGTTTCGCCGTCTGACAGCGTTTCTTCGCAGTAGGCGGCTGATAAAATGCTAAGGAACATGCGGTCAACGCCAATGGATGTTTCGATCACATAGGGAACGTAGCTCTTGTTGAGTTCAGGATCAAAATATTGTATCTTCTTTCCGGAATACTTCTCGTGCTGTGACAAGTCGAAATCCGTCCGGCTGTGAATTCCCTCCACTTCTTTGAATCCGAAAGGCATCTCAAATTCGATATCGGTGGCTGCATTCGCGTAATGCGCTAATTTATCATGGTCATGAAAGCGATATTTTTGATCGCCCATACCTAAGGCGCGATGCCATCGCAACCGTATTTCCTTCCATTTGGCAAACCATTCCAGTTCTTCGCCCGGACGAACGAAAAACTGCATTTCCATCTGTTCAAATTCGCGCATTCGGAAAACAAACTGGCGGGCCACGATTTCGTTGCGGAAAGCTTTTCCTATCTGGGCGATACCAAAGGGGATTTTCATGCGCCCTGTCTTTTGAACATTGAGGAAGTTTACAAAGATACCCTGAGCTGTTTCGGGACGAAGGTATAGTTTCGTGGCGCCATCAGCGGTAGAGCCTAACTCTGTGGAAAACATCAGGTTGAACTGACGTACATCCGTCCAGTTGCGTGTACCGGAAACAGGGCATGCGATTTCGCAGTCGATTATAAGTTGCCGCAATGCTTCCAGATCGGAATCGTTGAGCGCTTTTACGAAACGGGCATGTACCTCATCGCGTTTTGCTTGATTTTCGAGTACCCGGGGGTTTGTTGCGCGAAACTGCTGTTCGTCGAATGTATCCCCGAAACGTTTTGCTGCTTTTTCGACTTCTTTGTTTATTTTTTCATCGATTTTTGCAAGGTGTTCTTCGATTAAAACATCGGCACGATATCGTTTTTTGCTATCTTTGTTATCAATAAGCGGGTCATTAAAAGCATCCACATGTCCGGAGGCTTTCCAAATTGTCGGATGCATAAAAATAGCCGAATCAATACCTACAATATTGTCATTCAATAATGTCATGCTATCCCACCAATATTTTTTAATGTTGTTTTTCAGTTCTACGCCATTTTGACCATAGTCGTAAACCGCTCCCAGACCGTCATAAATTTCAGACGATTGAAATACAAATCCGTATTCTTTGCAATGCGAAACCAGTTTTTTAAATACATCTTCCTGTTGTGCCATATGCGTTTTTTTTACTTTTAGTGCGGTGCAAAGATAGTGCAAGTCGAGAGAAGAACAAAATAAGTTTACTTATTTTTTCGTCCGAGGCGCAGCCTATCTTCGATTTTCTATCAAAGATAGTGCAAGTCGAGTGATATACAAAATAAACTTGTTTATTTTTATGTCCGAGCGCAGTCTATCTTCTCATCAATTATCAACTTTTGCATCGTCCGAAAGTTTTAGGTCGAGGATCATGATTTTCTTTTCCGAACGTGCTTTTTCATTTTCTAATGAATGGATATTATTCAGGACATTTGCTAATTCATACGTTGCACGGATGGCTTTTTTATCAACGTCGGAGAGGTTGAGCGAGAACGATCTGCCGCCGGAATAGGTTGCCTTAATGCGGTCTTTTTCGTTTACAAACATTACAAAATTAGCGATCGTTTTGCAATGGTCGCCTTTGTATGTGACTACTTCGGTCGTATTACCCGAATCCTTAAAGCGATAGTTGAGGCCTCCGTCATAAGGGATAGCCGGTGTTTCTGCATATGAGCCGGTACTGATGGACAAATGGAGCCCGGTATGATTGAGTGGGGCGCCAAAGTAGACACTTGCCATGTACATTTCGCCTTCTTCGTTGACGCCACAACGGATATAACTTCTTTCTACATTACGTTCGACAGTCATCGTATTCCAGATGTAATTGCCAATCACGTCGTAATCATCATTTTTCTCAAAGACGAATCCTTTTATTAAATCAGGTAATTCGCTGATATAAAGGGGGAGTAAGCTGTCGCAATAGGCAATATTGCGTTCACATTCGCTTCGCTCTACCTGACGCAGTAAAGTAAGCGCCTGTTTACGTACCGCGACCTCGTACGGGAACAATACGTGAATAGAATCAATTACGTTTTTTGCGGCATTATATTCTTTGTTTTCATACAGCACGTTTGCTTCGTTCAACCGCATTTGAGCCTCTTTCTTTTCATTGCAACTTATCAGGAAGCATGATACTGAAATAATTATCAATAAATTTTTATACATAATCAGGGTGTTTATAAAGCGCAAAGATAAAATTTTTTTATCTTTGCGCCTTTATAAATAGCAAAAGAATGTTTTATAGTCAGGAAGATATTTTGTTATATCTTGATAAAGAGCCGTTTTTGATTGTTTCTGACATTGCGGATCGGATGAATGCGGAGGCCTATGTGATTGGTGGATTTGTGCGCGACCTGTTTCTCCGTCGTCCATCGAAAGATATTGATATTGTGACGGTTGGAAGTGGTATCGAATTGGCTAAAGTCATGGCAAAATCGCTTGGGCGGGAGGCGTATCTTTCTGTTTTTAAGAATTTTGGCACCGCACAGATCAGATATAAAGATTGGGAGATTGAATTTGTTGGTGCCCGTCGCGAATCATATAGCCGAAACAGTCGCAAACCAATAGTGGAAGATGGCACGCTGGAGGATGACCAGAAAAGGCGCGATTTTACAATCAATGCGTTGGCGTTATGCCTGAATAAAGACCGATATGGGATGCTAGTTGATCCGTTTTATGGACTGGATGATATGGAAAACCTGCGAATTGTAACGCCATTAGACCCTGACATCACTTTCAGCGACGATCCTTTGCGTATGATGCGTGCCATCCGTTTTGCTTCACAACTTGGTTTTTTTATCGATGCGGATACGTTTGATGCGATTCAACGAAATAAAAACCGCATCGAAATCATATCGCATGAAAGAATAGCCGACGAGCTGAATAAGATCATTTTGTCGCCCAAGCCTTCTGTCGGTTTTGAATTATTAGATCAATCAGGGCTTCTCGAAATTATCATCCCTGAACTATACGCCCTGAAGGGTGTAGAAACGAAGGAAGGTGTCGGGCATAAGGATAATTTCGCGCATACGTTGATGGTGCTTGACAGGTTGAGCAGAACCTCGGATGATTTGTGGCTTCGGTGGAGTGCACTATTACATGACATTGCAAAACCGGTTACGAAACGTTTTGACAAACGACTCGGTTGGACTTTTCATAATCATAATTTCATTGGCGAAAAGATGATACCTGATCTGTTTCGAAAATTGAAGTTGCCACTGAACGAAAAGATGCGATATGTTCAGAAAATGGTTTCGTTGCATATGCGCCCGATCAATCTGGTCGATGAAGACGTTACGGATTCAGCTGTACGACGATTGTTATTCGACGCCGGAGACGATGCCGATGACTTGATGAAGCTTTGTGAGGCCGATATAACCAGCAAGAATCCTGAGAAATCGCGCCGTCATATGGAAAATTTCCGTATCGTACGCGAAAAAATGGTGGATATAGAAGAAAAAGACCGCATTCGTAATTTTCAGCCGCCCGTATCGGGCGAGACGATCATGGATGTTTTTGCTTTAGCGCCTTCCCCGCCTGTTGGAGCGCTGAAAGAAGCTATCCGGAATGCGATATTAGATGGTGTGATCCCGAACGAAGAGAAAGCAGCTTTGGAATTCATGTACCAACAAGCGAAAAAGATGGGGCTTACACCAGTGAAATGTTAAATAAATATAAAATTATTTGATGAATGCAACGTTTTATAAATGGGTTGCATCTTGTAGTTGTTAGGGCTAAACTAAACAAAAACACTATTTTTGATACGATAGATTTTTTTTACTTTTCTATATTTTTATTTGTAAAGGGGTTTATTTTGAGGTCATTAGTGTCAATGAAGCGATGTTATCCATGGGTGTAATAATCAGACTAATGGCAAAAAGATCGAAAAGGTTATCTTGTAAAAACAATAGTACTAAAAATGGTGGATATGAATCCTGGTAATGAGTAAAATCATTATCGGGATTCATTCTTTTTCAATTACGAATTACGAGGCATGGATTAGTTCAGTCGGATGATATTTTTTACGCCTTTCACGCCTTTTAGCTTTTTCATCAATAGGGTCAGGGTTGCGGTATCGGGTATGATGATTGCAAATGTGCCCTGAAAAAGCCCGTCCACGGAATCAATATTGATCGAACGCAATGAAACGCGGTTTTCTTTGCTGATGACAGAAGTGATATTGGTCACGATACTGATGTCGTCGTTCCCGACGATACGCAGCGTGACTGTATATCCACTTGCGCCTTTCCCGCTCCATTCGGCGAGGATGATACGATATCCGAAGCGGCTTCGCATCTCTGAGGCATTCGGACAATCCATCCGGTGTATTTTGATGCCTTGTGTGGAAACAAAACCAAATACCGGATCGCCGAAGATCGGATTGCAACATTTGGCTAATTTGTAGTCAATGCCTGTCAGGTTATTGTCGATCTTCAGGATGTCCTGTTGGGTAGAAATCTCTTTGGCTTCAATATTGGCGACAAAAGCTTCGGCGCTGCGTGTCTCCGTATGTTCGATCGGTTCTTTTTCTTTTTGCGCCATTTCGACACAGTCGTCGATAATGGCGTTGATGTCGAGTTTCTCTTGCGAAATGTCAATGTAGAAGTCGGTTACGGTTTTATATCCTTTTTTCTTGACATACCGCATGAAACTACTTTCATCTATTTCAACCTTCCGGTTTTTCACGCGTCGTTGAAATTGTTCTTTGGCAAGTTCTACATTTTTCGCATATTCCTCCCGGATCGCCTGTTTGATTTTTGAACGCGCCCTTGAGGTGGCAACAAACGACAGCCAGTCGCGTTTAGGGGTCTGTGTGGATGAGGTGATCACTTCTATCGAATCGCCGTTGTGGAGGACATGTTTGATAGGTACATTTTTACCGTTTACTTTTCCCGAAATGCAACGACTTCCAATCTTGGTATGAATGGCGAAGGCGAAGTCGAGTACAGTTGCGCCTTTACTTAGTTTTTTCAATTCGCCGGTAGGAGTAAACACATAGATCTCATCCTGATAAAGCTCCATTTTGAATTCTTTCATCAAATCCATCGGGGTAGCGCTTCGCGTGTCGAGTGCGGCGCGCACATCTGCCAGAAATTCGTCCAATCCATGTTCTTCTTGTCCACCCTTGTATTTCCAGTGTGCTGCCACCCCTTTTTCTGCAATCTCATCCATCCGTTGGGTGCGGATCTGAACTTCAACCCAGCGTTGTTGCAGGCCTAATACCGTGATGTGCAGACTTTCATAGCCGTTGTTTTTAGGGACGGACAGCCAGTCGCGCAACCGATTCGGATTGGGTTGATACATGTCGGTGATGATCGAAAAAGCATGCCAGCAATCGGAGCGTTCTCTTTCGGGAGGCGAATCGAGTACCACCCGAATGGCAAACAAATCGTATATCCCCTCGAAATCAACCTTGTGCTTTTTTAACTTGTTATTGATGGAGTGAATAGACTTTGTTCTGCCTTTGATCTCAAAACGCAATCCTGCCGCCTCTAACTTTTTCCTTACAGGCTCAATAAACCGTTCGATATATTCATCACGCGAACGTTTTGTTTCGTTTAGCTTCTCTTTGAGGTAATAATATTGATCAGGATCTAAATATTTGATTGACAAATCCTCCAATTCGCTTTTAATCTGGTATAGACCCAGACGATGCGCCAACGGTGCATAGAGGTACGACGCTTCGGTTGCCAACCGAACAAGGTCTTTCGCATCCTTGATGTCTTTGCCCATACGCATCATATACAAACGATCTGCAATCATGATGAGTATGACACGAATATCTTCGGCAAAAGAGAAAAGCAGCCGGTGAAAATTTTCCGAATTAACAGCCGTGTTACGCGCATAAAGATCGGTGGTCTTGAGTAACAAGTTGATAATATGTGCAGCGTCCGAGCTGAAATATTCTTCTACTTCCTTGATGGTAATGGCTTTTTTCAATACCGGACGATAGAGTATGATCGCAAGAATGGATACACGACTCAGCCCGATTTCTTTTACGGCAATAAGTGCTGTTTCGATGTTTCGCAGCAATCCGTTCATCCCGTTTCGATCGCGGCTGTAACATGTATTTACATCGACAGCTTTGAATAACTGCCTTACTTTGTGTACATCATCTTGTTGAAGACTTTCGTCCAGCGCTTTGCATAATGCCCGATACTTCGAGAAAAAAATTCTCTTTTCGTCTTCAGTGAAAAAGTTACTATTGTCGTTTGTCGTCATAATAAAAACCTGAATGGGAGGGTAAAGGTAAATATTTTTTTCTTTTTTTTTGAATTGCACGTAAATTATGCTAATTTTGTCATCAATTGTAGCGGATTGAAACTTTGATAAATACTATATATTATGCTCAAACCAAGTGATTTATTGCAAATTAAAATGAAAAATTTGACAGTGCCGCTAATCGAAACACAGTTATCGCATTTTATTCATGGCTTCCCTTTTCAGCAAATCGCATCGTCGGCCGCTGTCGATAGGGGCATCCTGCGTCTGTCTGATGAGATGCAGGATTATTATATCCGTTCATGGGATCAATATCTACTTGATAAAAAGCATATTGCGAAGTTTGTTCCCGCTTCTGGCGCTGCCAGCCGGATGTTTAAGGATTTGTTTGCGTTTCTATCGGCCACGTCTGATTTGCCGGTAGCAGATTTTGAAAAGACATTTTTTGAAGGAATCACGCATTTTGCGTTTTATGATGCACTGAACGATTGTTGCCTTGCCAATGAAGGATTAACCGTTCCCGCACTGATGGCCTGCGGGCGATATAAAGATGTCATATCGAATCTGTTGGATTCGAAGGGGTTGAATTACAGATTTCTCCCGAAAGGGATGTTGCTGTTTCACTTTTATCCGGAAGGCGTCCGTACGGCGATGGAAGAGCATTTGGCCGAAGGCGCCCTGTATGCGAAGGATGCCTCCAACAAGGTGACGATTCATTTTACGGTTTTGTCGGAACATCTGCCTTATTTTCAACATTTGTTCGAAGAGAAGAAGGCGTATTATGAAGCATTATTCGACGTGAAGTATGACATCTCATTTAGTATGCAACAACCCAATACCGACACCATTGCCGTTGATATGGCCAATGCGCCGATACGCGATCAGCAAGGGAGGTTGGTTTTTCGTCCGGGCGGACATGGTGCGTTATTACAAAACCTGAACGCGCTGGATATGGATGTCGTTTTTGTGAAAAACATTGATAATGTAGTGCCGGATATGTACAAAGAGGCTACTGTACGGTATAAAAGAGTGATTGCTGGTGTGCTTATAACGCTTCAAAAGCAGATATTTGACTATGTGCGACTCATCGAAAGCGGTGATTATACGCACAAACAAATTGAGGAAATGATTTATTTCCTTCAAAATGAGCTGTGTATCAAGAATCCGGAAACTAAATACCTTGAAGATGTGGAGTTGGTGCTATATATCAAACGAAAACTGATGCGACCACTACGCGTTTGTGGCATGGTAAAGAAGGAGAACGAGCCGGGAGGAGGTCCGTTTCTTGTTGTCAATCCCGACGGGACCATTTCGCCGCAAATATTGGAAAGTCAGCAAATAGATTTGGATGACCCGGAAGTTAAAAAAGTATTTGAAGAAGGCTCCCATTTTAATCCGGTCGATATGGTGTGCGCGCTGAAGGATGCAAATGGGAACAAATATCATATGCCTGATTTTGTGGATGAAAACACCGGTTTTATTTCGTTGAAAAGCATGGATGGGCGCAGTCTGAAAGCGCTTGAACTGCCGGGCTTAGGGAACGGTTCGATGAGTGACTGGAATACGGTCTTCGTAGAGACTTCCCTCGAAACGTTTACGCCGGTAAAAACGGTGAATGATTTGTTGCGTCCGCAACATCAACCGTAAATATCACCTGCTATTCAACTCTTTTGTGAGTTTCTCTCGCCAGTCGGAGCCGTTTTTGACAAGTAAAGTATGGATGCCACAGGCGCTTGCTGCCTGAATGTTTTTTTCGCCATCGTCGATGAAGAGCGATTCGGCCGGATTGATTCCGGCATCGGCAAGCATCATTTGATAGATTTTTAAATTGGGCTTTGTGCACCTCATCTGGTACGACACATAGATTTTGTCGAAATAATCGGAAAAAGGTTTTCCGGAGGAGGTGAATTCTTGCGAATTGGACCAATTCATGATAAACGGATTATTATTTGAAAGCAAAAAAACCTTGTACGATTTACGTAATTCCTTGATGTATTCGAGTTTGTATTCATGAGGCGGGTCTATCATGCTTTTCCAGGCGCTTTCGATGGTCTCGTTTGGAACCGGTTTCCCGATATACTGACTCAGGAGTCTGCAAAATTCGTCGCAGTCGACGTCGCCGTTTTCAAAAGCAATGAATATCCCTTTGTGATGATAGTCGTCGACGAAATATTCCGCATCGACCAGACCCAGTGCGTGAAAATTCCGGATGGCTCTATCTCGTTGAATATCAACGATCACGCCACCCATATCAAAAATTATATTTTTTATCATTTTTTAGTCAAGCGAATGAATGATAAGTCCCGAACGCAGTTTGGGTTCAAACCAGGTAGTCTTGGGGGGCATTATTTTGCCGGAATCTGCAATGTCAATAAGTTGTTTCATAGAAACAGGAAATAGCGCTAACGCAACTTTCATCTCGCCGCTGTCAACACGCTTTTCAAGTTCTCCCAATCCGCGTATTCCGCCGACGAAGTCTACTCGTTTGTCCGAGCGTAAGTCTTTTATACCAAGAATCTTGTCTAAGATAAGGTTTGATGATATTGTTACGTCCAAAACGCCGATAGGGTCGTTGTCGTTATATCTTCCGGCCTTTGTTGTAAGTGCATACCAGTTGCCGCTCAGATATACGGAAAACTCATGGAGGCAAGCCGGCTTATAAATCTCCGTCCCTTTATTTTCTATATCAAAATCTTCCGCAAGTTTTTGTAGAAAGGCATTGTCCGAAAGTCCGTTGAGGTCTTTTACGACACGGTTATAGTCGATGATAGTCAGTTGACTTGCCGG
>JGI994J12354_10004528_pt1 | contig 12453 bp, 10 predicted proteins | sample IntmicLarv3ML3BL_FD_12354 | JGI IMG/M metagenome (IMG submission 12354)
GCCGGTATACGTGCGGAACACCTGCGCTGTGGAAACGGCAACAGGCAGTTTCGCAAGCAGCACCGCGCAATCCGGCGCGGGCGGCAACGGGCGCAAAATATCGCCTATGCCTTCGGCCAACATGCTCCCGCCGCGCAGGCAATAAGGAACGTCCGCGCCAAGCCCCGCGCCGATTTCCGCAAGCGTGTCGTCGCCCGCGCCAAGCCCGCACAAATCCCGCACGCCGCGCAGCGCCGCCGCGCAATCCGCGCTGCCGCCCGCAAGCCCCGCCGCGACGGGTATGCGCTTCGCCAGCATAAAATGCAGGCCGCAGGGCAAGCCATAACGCGCGTCCAGCGCCCGCGCCGCGCGGAGGACGAGATTGCTTTCGTCCACGGGCAGGCCGGGGCAATCGGATTCCATCGTCAGGCCGGACGCGGTTTTTTGTATGGTGAGTGTGTCATGCAGCGCGAGGGATTGCATCACCATTCGCAAATCGTGATACCCGTCGGCTCGCTTGCCTATAACTTCCAGCGTTAAATTGATTTTCGCGTGCGCTTTGCAGCTGATTATATCCATTCCGCCACACCCCTACAGGATTCTGGAGCCGTTTACAAGCAGCCCGAACCGCGCCTTGAGCATGTCTGCCGCGCGGCGGCACATCATCATGCGCGAAAGAAAAATTTCGAAGTAATCCATGACGGAACAAATCTCTGTGTCAATCGTCATGGTGAGAAGAACTTCCCGTTTGCCCGCGTCTACGGAGAGCTCGCTTTTTTCCACGGCGTAATTCACGCGGTCATGTATATCGAAGGTGGCAAAATCCGTGTTACGTACGCGGCTTCGGCGCACATCCGTTTTATCCGAAATGATAATTGCGGCGGAAACCGGCGATATAGCCGAGCCCGCGCCCTCGTCATGATTGCCTATGGCGGAAACCACCGCCGCGATGTCCGCCGGGGGCATACCCATATGCGTTAATAGCTGGAACGCGATGATCGCGCCGGTTTGCGCGTGGTCAACGCGGTTTACCATGTTGCCTATGTCGTGTACATAACCGGCGATGCGCGCAAGCTCCGCCTCATCCTCAGAAAAACCGAGCGTAAGCAGCACATGCGCCGCCGTTTGGCCAACCTTGACGGTGTGCGCGGCGGAGTGATCGGTATAACCAAGCGTGCCGAGGAGCTCGTCGCCCTTTTCCACATACACGCGAAATTCTTCGTTGGCAAGCACGTCGGCGAAGGTAATTTTTTTCATACAAAGGCCTCCATTGGGATAGAAAATGGTTTACATACAATACTATCATAATATAATATAAAAAAGATGCGAAATATGTAAAGATAAGCGATTATTATTTCTTTGTTGCCGTCAAAGCACAATGAAAAACGCACCAATTTCGTCGTGCTTTGACGGCGTGATTTGACGGCGTGATTCATTTCGTCATCGCTTATAATAAGGAGGCGTAAAATGTCTAAGCCAAAATCCGTACAAGCATTCCTCGCCGTAAACGCCGGGCTTGCGCTCTCCGCGCTGGGCATACACATCTTCCGCGCGCCAAACCATTTTGCGCTGGGCGGCGTAAGCGGCGCGGCCATGCTGCTGACCGCCGTTCTCCCGTTCGTTGGATTGGGCGCGCTTATGACGGCTCTCAACCTGTTGACGCTTGCGTTGGCGCTTTTGTTCCTTGGCCGTAAGGAGGCTTTAAAAAGCGTGTATGGCTCGCTCGTGCTTTCCGGTATGCTTTGGCTGCTGGAAATCGTCATGCCCGTCACCGCGCCGCTTACAAACCAAAAGCTTTTAGAGCTTGCATACGGCGTCGTCATACCGGGCCTTGGCAGCGCGCTTGTGTTCCATTACGGCGCGACGACGGGCGGCACGGACATACTCGCGAAAATACTCAGCAAGCACCTCAAGCTCAAAATGAGCATTTGCCTGCTGCTTGCGGATTTTGGCATCGCTTTGGCGGCGGGGCTAACCTTTGGTGCGGAGGCCTGCTTGCTCTCCGTTTTTGGCGTTTGCCTGAAATCGTTTGTGATTGACGGCGTGCTGGAAAGCATTCGCGTGAAGAAAATCGTGGTCATCATCAGCCGCGCAAGCGCCGATATACAGAGTTATATTTGCAACGAGCTGTACCGCGGCGCGACTGTACACACCGCGCGCGGCGCGTACACCGTGGAGCAAAAGGAGGTCATAACCACCGTGCTGGACAGGCGGCAGGCAGCACTTCTTCGCGGCTATGTGCAGGCGGTTGATCCGGAGGCGTTTATTACCATCAGCAATTCTTCGCTTATCGTTGGGCGCGGATTTTCGCGCGGGGAATGAGTACACAGTTTATTATACCGCTGACAAAAAGCAACGTCAATGGCGGGATATACGGAAACCAAAGGAGCGGCCGCACATCGCAGCCGCTCCTTCGGTTATTTTGATTGCATATCTTTATTTTGATTGCCGACGGTTTATTGTATGCTTTCGCTGTCCGCAGTCAATTCCGTAATATGAGAACGCCTGTATAGCATATCGCCCAGCAGAAGCAAATCGTTGTTACAAGCCAAGTCTAAAAAAGCTTCGCCGCCGTCGTCATATGCAAAGTAGATTTGCCCGCCGCCGATTTCATAACTGCCCGTCCGCTCCGTAACGGCGTACCTGTCGGTTTTGGTGTTTGTGACGAAGAAGCCGTTTGTAAAGACATATAAAACATTTTCCTGTGCTTCCGTATCGGCCGCCGGCATGTTCAGCCATGCGCCTTGTATGGGCCCGTCCAGCGCGCCCGGCCCGGTTGGCGCACCTGCGCCGCAGGCGGCAAGTGATACAAGAAGCACTGCTGCCAGTAAGCTGCGTAATGGTTTTATCATTTTTATCCCCCTGTCGTATACGCGGTTCACACACAGAATAACATAAACAGGAATAATAGTCAATATATAAAGGAATTACAGAAACTTTTCAAGTGACTAAAATTCCGATAAAATGCCCCTAACAGGAGGGGATGAAATGATTGACATAAAGAAAATCGGCGTAAACATCCGAAGGGAACGAAGGCAACAGCTCCTGACCATTGAACAACTGGCCGAAAAGGCCGGCATTACAGATAATTATATGGGGAAAATCGAACGCGGTGAGGGTATGCCCAGCCTGGAGACGATTGACAGCATCGCTTCCGCGCTTGGGGTTAGCATTGATTCCCTAAAAGGGGACGCGCTGCGCGACGCGGAGCACCGGCTTATGCATTGCGTTATGGAGATTAACGAGTTGAGTGAGGACGCCAAGAACCGGTTTATTGATTTTATCAAGGTAAACATACATTTTTTCAAATAAATAAGGAGAGCTTTCCTTGCGTGTTGTCAAGGGGTGTTAAAATAAAAAGCCTGAGAGAGCTTAAACTTAAGTTCTCTCAGGCTTTTTGTAAATACTGTATGTGTTCACAAATAGCTCGCGACAGGCAATCGCAAAATGCTTGTATGTGCACATGCCACTCGTCGAACGCGTCGAAGCCTTCCCACGATCTGTACAAACTATGCACCGGGTCGAGGCTGGAGTGCAATTCTTCCCGCAGCATTTCCAAGTCCTTGCGGGTATAAATATAATTTGCAATCGGTATTTTTCGGTCGGTAACATAATCATAAATAAGGTGCGCGCCCACGTTGTGGCAGTCATTGTCTTGCCACAGCCACACTTGAAGCTTGATACAGCGATTACTTTACAATTTGCCATTGAATCCCCTTCCTTATGGCAAGAATGTTTTTCGGCGGTGAATCATGTCTACCGATTAAAGCAATCCCGATTGCTATATTCAATTCTCTCGCAACTGCGCTTCAGGAATGTTTACCAACAAATTATTTTACCGATTGCATGGCGAATAGATTCATTCAAACAAATCATTCTCTATGTCGGTTATTTATTTTGCCTTCAATTGCGATGCCAATTGCGCCGTATCGCTAAAATCAGGCTTATATATATCGGACACAATATAAATAACACCATCCTTGTACGCCACGCCCTTGGCAAGGGATTCGGCAATAAAGCGTAGCGGCACAAAAGCGCGGCCCTGTATCGCCTCCGCGGCCACATCCAAATCATACACAGGGAACCCATTAATGGTCACATCTTCCGTTGTACCGATGGGCATCACGATGGTTTTTTTGTCCTTCACAATGGTGACCATTCCGTTTTTATAGGTCACAGTCGCGCCCAGGCTCTCCGCGATGCAGCGCACGGGCACCATTGTACGCCCATTCTTTATATTCGGTTTGACCAGCGTGTTTTGACTGTCAATGGGTTGCATTTTACCGCCTACCATCATGTTTGATGCATCCACACTCATAATGATGGTGGGTTCCAGCTTGGTGCGGTCGATTTTTTTGGTGTTGAAGTATTGGCTGACAAGCGTATCCAAAGGGTCTTTATAAATAGGAGAAACGATAGGCTTATCAAATCCGGCTTCTATAGTGGGCTCAAACACGCTACCCCAACTAGCATCGTTCTCATTGGACAATGGTACGATTTTCCCATCTCCAAGCTTTACCATGAATGTTAATTTGCGGCCGGTGTTGTTTAACTCCCCCATGTTTTTGTCGTTAACAAAGTGATAGGCTCTATACAAATCTTCAACCTGAGGTTGTCCATTAACAAATTTCAACACACCATAATACGTCAAGCTGCCTTCGTAATCTGTACTTTTTAGAAGCACCTCGCCTTTGTCATTGGCACCAAATAAATCCCCCTCGAAACTTTTATGTCTTTCATATTTCCCATTAATAAAATAATACATCTCTGTCCATCTACCATCCGAACCGGGCAGGCAGCAATAAAGCACCGCCTCCGGTACGCCATCACCATTAAAATCATACAGTTCATAGCCTCTAACTACGCGTGATGAGTTCCAGTCAGCTTGATAAGAATACCAGCCCCCATTCAAATGCGCAATCCCCTCCGGCGACTCCGCCAAAAGTTGAATCAACGGCATCTCCCACGCCGCCGCCGCTCTGACAGGCAACACAAAAGCTGACAAAGTCACCACCATAGACACCAGTAAAGCAAACCATTTCTTTTTCATATATATATCTCCTTTTATATGAGAATAAATGAATCCTTAGCAGAAAAAGCCCATCCCAGACACGCATGTGTCCAGCTAACGGCTGCCCGGAATACCTCCGAAATCGCAATACACACACTCTCGGACTTGTGTAACGCGGCCAATGTGAGTCGTTCACCCGTGCCGCTCTGTTTCGCCTTCGTATGCGATGTCCCTGTATTGTAAAGTCATGAGGCGCCGGCCTGTCAAATCGCTTGTTAGCATATATTACTTGTCGCTTAAAACCTGTCCCCAATAATTCGGGTTTTTGTTTTTGTTATAGATATTGTATACCCCATTTTGCTGATCGTTTTCGATGCGGATGATTTCTTGAGGTCTTATGAGATTACCGGCATCAACAACGATATTTACTGACTTAGAATACTCTGATAATTGTTCAAGATTGAATTTGACAACGGTATGAGCTGCATCTATATATTCTTGGTTCGCCAATTGCTCATAAACAAGCATACCTGTTTGGACATACTCCCATGCTTGCGATGTTAAACTATTGTAAGTAAGAAGTTTATTGAGCATATAGCCGCCTTTTTTTATAAATACATTTTCAGCGAATCTCAGAAATCCATTTTCATTTTCGCTTTCCGTTGGCAATTCGGCAGTAATGTAAAAATCATATTTATTCATGGCCGCGGTAAATAAAGTCACAGCTTTATCAATCTCAGCTGCCATCTTATTGATGGTATGCGTACTGACGGAAGACGCTTGTATACTTCGGAATTCATTTACATCTTTCATCGCGCGTCGCAGAATTGCCTCGGCTCCCTTCATTTCAACAATCAACAAGTTCGTGTATCCTTTTATATAAGCCCCCTTCGCCAAAGTTATCAAATCATCCTCTAGCCCTCCATAAATGGCGGTTTCATCCGTTTTTCGGAATTTCAAAATAGCAGCAGCATCAAATAACTTTGCGGAAGTAAAGAGGAGTGCATTGCCCGCAAAGTATCGATTGGCAACCTTTTCGGATTGTTTCCACACATCCTGCATTAACGTAGCGATTTGGCCATAGTTCGTTAATGTTATCGCCATGTATTTATACAGCACAGACAAAGTCATCTCATCCGTTACGCGCTCCCCGCTTACCGCATCAAAATAAATAAAATCCGCCCACTCCAAAGATGCTTTGATAGCAAACACAGGTATGTATACCTTGTTATCAAGGATAATTTTCTGATGAACAACAGTTGTTCCAGCTAAAATTTGCGCCTTGATTTTCTCGTCTTTAATCTGCCCGATAAACGAACAGGAATAGGCCTTGTTTAATCTATTTGCCACAACTGCCGCTTGCGCTCTGGTCGTGTCGCCATGCGGGTTAAATTTATTACCCCCAATACCCACCATATACCCGTTTCGAACAACGGTATATATCTCCGCAGAATGCTCTGAAACACTAATATCAGAAAAATATATTTGCGGACCATATTCCGGCTCGTTATAAAGACTATATTTATCCACGAAACGACTTAGTATCATTGCCATCTCATGCCTTCGAATTGGTTTTGCAAAGCGCGATGCAATTGCATCTTGCGTAAATAACAGTCCATCTTTTATAGCTGTTGAATATATTTTATCCCAATCTACCGGTTGATTCACTGCGCGATAACAAATTGCATATAAAGCCTGCGCTGTAATTAACCCATTTGGGTCGAACTTGTTGTTCCCGGTTCCGCTAATTAGCCCAATTAAAAATGCATTTTCAATCGGTTTTGTATACCATTTATTTGGTTCTACATCAATAAATGCTTGGGAGCTATTGACGCTCGCAATAGGTTCGTTCGGTTTCTCCGCCACCTTTAACTCAGGATTAACCTCAAACAAATTCCCCGCCGCGTCCTCCGCGCGAATCAAAATCTTTTTCTTCCCCGGTGAAAGCGTGTTAAACAACACCTTTTTATCTAGCGCAGACAACTGATACGAAGTGGAATTTGGTTGTGCCGAAACATCAATCTTTTCAAGTGCACCACTTGCATTAAAAACCTTAATGCTTACATTGGTAATATTGGCATATGATGATAAAGTCCCGTCAATAGAGGGAAACTCTCCCTGTACCATACTTGAAGGTAATTTCAAGTTGTTCATGGAAAGCTTCACCTCAAATGTTGTGCTGCCTTCCATTATACATGCATTAGTAGCTTTATCGCGCACGCTGATCCCCATGCTATAGTCGCCGCCTGGGAGGAAATTTATCAGGTAGTCCGCTACAATGCCATCCTTGGTGATATCTGCCACAACTTTATAATTGTCCGCAAGATTGAAAACCTGTATGGTCGTTATATACTTGCTTTTATCATTCGGTAAATTGGTTGCATTTGTGAATCGTACGGCCAAATTGGTGCCGGAGACCGGTTTATCTTTTTCGGGCGATGATATCACCAATTCTCCGGAAACGTTTTGATTAACCAACAACTTGGTTTCCGTTTCGTATATTACTTCCGCTTGGCCCAAAATGGCCCTGCCGGTTATCACACGGGTGCCGAGTGAAGTGATCGCCCTTGTCGTAGACCAATTTATTTTATCCTTGCTTGTTAGTGCCACCTCCGTAACCCCGTCAAACACCGCATACGCCGCATCCACCAGCTTATCCGTTTTCAACGTAATGGTTATGCTTTCTCCAGCTTTGATGCTTTTTTTATCGCAAGTTAAATTTGTTATTTTAGGCAACACAGCCGTCCCGGCTTGCGTTACGGTAACCGTTTTTGTAAGATTGCCGGATTTGATGGTAACACTGCCTGTGCGTGCAGCGTTTCCCGGGTTTGCGGCAACGCTGACGATAATTACGCCGGATTGCGTACCGGAGCTCTCATTGATGGTAATCCAGTTGCCGTTCTTGGTTGCCGTCCACGCGCCGGTGGCGGTAAGTGTCATCGATTGGCTCTTTGCCGTATTGTCAAACGAAAGAACCGCCGGGGTTACGGTCAGCCCGGCATTTGCAACGGATACGGTAAGCTCTATGGTCTTAATGGCGTTCTCCGCCGTGGGGAAGCCTATGCTTTTGGCCCAAATCCGAATCAAGTATGTACCCGGCTTTAATGCGGCTGTGTTTAATGTCATGTCACTTAAATTATAGGAAGTGGTGTTGGCGGCCACAGATTTTTCTACACCCGTGAAATAAATATTGGCTGTAACGGCGGTCAGCCTGCTCTCGGCCCTTACAATGCCATCTAAGGTCAGGTTTTCCCCTTCTTTAATCGTGTACACACTCGAACCGCCGTCTACATGGGGGGCGATTTCCGTTTTACCCTTAACCGTCAACCGCACAGTCTTATCCTTTGTGGCGCTTCCAAAGGCATAGCGAGCCGTAAGGATTACCTCCGTATCCCCGCCCATAGGCCTGTCGACCTTGCCGGAGGTACTGAGAACCGACGGCTGGCTCGATGAAATCCAAGCAATGACAGAGTCGTTGGAGACGCCGCGTGTTGGCAAGGTTATTTCCTTGGTAACGGCATACTGGTTATCCTCTGCGGCGAAAATTATATTTGTTGTCAGCATATCTTGCTCAATCTTCTGTAGGTCGCTCGCGGTATCGGCTGCGGTACGGAATGCCACGGATTGGCCTATCACCGTGCCGTAGACGTTGGTCGCAAACGCTTGGAAGGTATACGCTGTATCTCCTTTCAAAGAGCTTGCTTTGCCGCTAAACTGCGCACCATTGCTGTTATAGGTGCCGACGATAACGGTGTCGATAAGCCCATACGCGTTGGATATATAGAACCCGCATTGCGTGCTTTCCCCGCTGCTGTTGACTAAATACCCGCTGAGTGTCGCGCCGTCAACGGTTATGTTTTTGGCATCCCCGGTTTGCACCTCCGTTTTCTGCACCGGAGCGGCGGCGGTGGTAAAGCTGTATGTATCGCCGTATGCGTATTCCTCCCGCCATGTGGTTGTATCCATGTATTTGACATAGGCGGTATAGTAGTATTTTGTATTTGCGCTCAGGTTGCCGATTCTCCGTGAGTAGGCGCCTGTTTGGCCTATGGAATCCGATTCTGCATACATGGACATATTGCTTGCAGAGGTTCCCAGCATAAATCCTCTCTGCAACAAACCGCCGGAGGAGCCGAAGCTGCTGATATTGCCGGAAAGAACTACGTCATTTGTCGTTACCTGCGGGTTTCTGTCAACAATGATTGTAGGCGGTATGTGCTTTTGGGGCGGCGCCGTCGTCGGGGTCGGGGTAGGCTTAGGCGTGGGTGTGGGATTGCTTGCGCCTGTAACGGTAATGTCCAGCCTGGCGGCCTCGATCCCGTTTTGCATATTGGAATTGGACACCCAGACCCGTACCCTGTATGTGCCGGGCTTGCTAATTTTCACATTGCCGATATCTGCCAGATTAAAGGAGGTTAGCCCTGCTAAGCTGGCGGTATAAAGATCGCCGCTATTGGTGTTGTTACCGATTTCATAGTAATTAACTGTAATTCTGTTCAATGTTCCATCCCCCGGACGTACCCAGCCGTTTAAACGGAAGCTTTCATTGGCGGCAACCGGGTTTTTGGAAAAAGAAAACGCCGTACTCATATACGGGTCGGCTGCTTGCGCTGTAAGGCAAAAAGTTGGCAGTATAAATAAAAACGCCAATAGGGCGGCTAATAATCTGCGGCTTGCTAGTATCATAGGAGTTCCCCCTTTGGTTTTATCAATCCACATTACAGAATAAACGGTATGCAGGCAACGCCCATGGTTCGCCGTCTGCATACCGCATATATTTACCGGTAAAAGTTTTGCATGTCCTCAAAAGTTGGCTTTCTTTACTGCCAGGCATCGTCCTTGTCTTTCAAATCCATGTTTTCGTAATACTGCTCTTCATTCGTATGTTGATTGATTTTTGCGGATGGTTTTAGCTATACATCGGTTTCGCCGTCCTTATTTGACGGTCACGTTATAGAAGAATATGGAGCCGCCGCATTCGATTGTCAGTTGATCCACCCCGGTTAGGTTTACGTTCATTTCGAAAGGATTGGTGTTTTCGGCGACCTGGCTGTTGTATAGGACTTTGCCGTCGCCGGTGATTTTTAGGGTGTAGTAACTGGAATAAAGTGTTGAAGCTCCATCTATAAACGAAAGCATCCCATTTAACTGCGTATACTTCTTATCTAGTATGTATGTTGTGGTGTTTCTTTCGGTGTTAGGGGTATTGAACCTATTAAACATCTCAACCGTTTTTTGTCTTGTTGTAAAAGTAAATTTGCCTGCATTAAACCCTTCCCCTTTATATGGTGACAGTCTTTGAATGGGCAGAGGTCGTTCGGCGTAATTCGCAGTACCTTTTGTAATGTTAACATTGTAGAATCGTATAGAACCACCGCATTCAATCGTTAATTCCGTGACGCCGGATACATCAATGTTAAACTGATATGCTGTTGCTCCCTCACTTGTGTACAACCGCGCGAGAACTTGCCCGTCGCCAATCACTCTCAACAACCTATATGAATTGTAATAGGACTTTGCGCCATCAACAAAAGCGATTGTTCCGCTTATTGTTATGTATTTTTTGTCAAGAATATATGTGGAAGAATTACCTTCTGTGTACGGCGTATTATAACAATTCGCAGCATAAACCTCCTGTTGCCGCACCTTAAATGTAGCCCCCTGCGAGAAACCTTGCCCCTTAAACTGTACCAAGTCAGTAATCGGAATAACTTCTTCCTTCGGTACGGGTGTTGGCGTTGGTGTTGCGACAGGGGCGGCGTAGCCTATGTCATTGATTCCTACAGTGCTGGTTGCGCCATCCCAAGAGACTTCCTTGCCGCAAAGCTCCGCAACCTTCCGCATCGGCAGGTAAGTGGTGCCGTTATACACGATACTGTATGGCACTTGTGTGCCGTTGCTTAACATAAAATTTTCGCCCGCTTTGGCGATGATTTTGCCGTTCATGGTGATGTTTACCATGTTGAGCGTGGCCTCAAGCCCTGCCGCAACAACCGGGACGACAGTCTGCCCCAAGATGGTGGCAACCAAAAGCCCCACCACAAAATACTTCAGTTTTTGCCAGTTCTTCATTATCATTCACTCCTTGGATTATGGTATTGGATTAGGCATCCAAATTACTTCCCCACTCGCGTAAACTCGAACTGCACACTTCCGCTCGCGCCATACAAATACAATGTATCGCCTTCAACCGCATATGTAAAACTCTTCTTGCCTGTGAGCGCAGCGGATAAAATCAGCGCGTCGCCATCGATGGTATAACTCCCGCCAAGCCAATAGTATGAGGCCGAAAAGGATCCGTCCTTTTTAAATTCGACCAGCTCATAATCATCCTGCCATTTGCCAATGAGCTTGTTGCCGGCGCTGCATGACGCCATACATACCAACATCAATAATGCCAGTGCCATTAGAACCACTTTTTTCCATTTCACAGCGCTTCCTCCGCTTCCTGATTTTTACCTCTGTGAGGTGTGAGTTCCCGCCAGCTCCAGCTTCTGGGCACTGACAATTGCATTCAAAACCACAATCAACTGCTTCTTGTTCATATTATCAAGCATCGTTTCAATTGGCAATGCTTTTGCCCCAACTTCCATACACACCACCAACGTGTTATATTTTTGTGTATAGATTATTTTCCGCCATGCTTGTATAAAAAACATCATTATGATAAAATCCCACTGGAGAGGTGATCGACTATGGAAAATTACAATTTTACGTTTGGCGAAGCTCTTGACGTAATGATGAAATCGAGGAAGCCCAAGGTTTCCGTGGAAAAGCTTCGCTTAATTATGGGCATAAAAAGCGCTACCAGTATTACACGTATTCTCCGTAACGAAAGCAGTTTTGAGCTAATTGAAAAGTTCTACAACGATTTACTATATGCAAAGGCTTTTCGCCTGACCGAGAAGGAAAGGCGTTTTCTGGATGAAGCGCTGGAAGTAAGCAAAATCGGCAAGGAGCAGCATCATGTCAATCAAGAAATGCTAAAGTTCATAGAAAAGCAAAAAAAGCCGGAGCCATGGGTGTTCGAGAAAATTTATGGTGACAGCAAACCCGGATTGCATACGTTTTCGGATTTACTGGACGGTTATCGCGATTACGCGGAAGCGAAGATTTTTCTGTTTAACGGTACATATGATGGCATTATTCTTCCGTTGAGAGATTGTTTGCTAAACATGCCGCAAGTATCTGTTACGCATTTTATCGCCAATGAAACAAACCAGGTTCGTGCTACACAGCAGTTTGTTTCCACATTGCCGATTGTTACACACAAGAACTATCATAGCTATTGGACGTACAACTCGTTTCACAGTGAGCTTGCGGCGATGAACGGCTACATCAATTCGATTGTCATTTTAAAGGTAGATAATGAGAACAAAAAATCCGTAGATTTTGTGTCTTTGAAAGACAAGAAAATACTCACCCTTGCACGAACTTCGAACGAACTTACGGATGGGGGGGGG
>JGI994J12354_10004529_pt1 | contig 12451 bp, 11 predicted proteins | sample IntmicLarv3ML3BL_FD_12354 | JGI IMG/M metagenome (IMG submission 12354)
TTTTCATGGGCATCCCCCTGTATCTTTTCCCAGTAAGCCTTGGCGGCTTGCTCGGTTTTGTTCAGGCCGTATTCGTAATATACCGCGTCCGCCAGAACATCCGGCAGATATTGCTGCGCCACCCACCCGCCGGGGAAATCGTGGGCGTATTGATAAAATTGGCCGGGGTTTTGGTTATCCGCGCCGTCAAAATGCTTGTTTTGCAGCGTACGGGGAATCGGCCCGCTTTTTCCGCTGCGGAGATCCGCCGCCGCCATGTCGTAGGCGGCGTAGGCCCGGTTGGATTTTGGCGCCGTAGCGACCAGCACAACGGCGTCCGCCAGAGGGATGCGCGCCTCCGGCAGTCCCACCATCAGCGCCGCGTCGCACGCCGCCTTCACAATGGGGATAATCATGGGGTATGCCAGCCCCACATCCTCGCAGGCCGTCACCATCAGCCGGCGCATGGCGCTTGGCATGTCCCCGGCCTCCAGCAGGCGGGCAAGATAATGGAGCGCTGCGTTCGGGTCGCTGCCCCGCATGGATTTCTGGAAGGCCGAGAGAATATCATAATGCTCGTCGCCCTCTTTGTCATATTTTATCGCACTGCGCTGTGTGAGCTCCTTTGCAAGCGCGAGCGTGATTTTTCGCACGCCGTCCTCTTCCGGCAGCGCAGAAAGATCGCACAGCTCCGCCGCGTTCATCGCCTTGCGCACATCGCCGCCGCAGGCCGCGGCGATCCATTCGGGCACGCCTTGCTCCATTTCGACCGCCTGCGCTTCCGGGTGTTCTTCCCGCAAAAAACGAAACGCGCGCAGCACCGCCGGGACGATATCTTCCTGCGAAAGCGCCTTGAACTCGAACACCGTGGAGCGGCTCAAGATCGCGTTGTATACATAAAAATATGGGTTTTCCGTTGTGGAGGCAATGAGTGTGACCGCGCCGCTCTCGATACACTCGAGCAGCGTTTGCTGCTGCTTTTTGTTGAAGTACTGGATTTCGTCCAGATACAGCAGCACGCCGTTGGGCGCCATGAGGGTATCGCACTTGGCGATGGCGGCCTTGATATCGGCGGTGGAGGCCGTGGTGCCGTTGAGCCGTACGAACAGGCGGTTTGTCTGCTTGGCGATGATATTCGCGAACGTTGTTTTTCCAACACCAGAAGGCCCGTAAAAGATGAGGTTCGGCAGCTGCCCTGACTTGGCTTCCGGCGTTGTCACGATGCGGCGCAGGGGTTTGCCCGGCCCCAGCAAATGCCGCTGGCCAACCATGTCGTCCAAGGTTTGCGGGCGCAGGCGTTCTGCTAGCGGTGCGGACATGGCGGGCCTCCTTTGTTGATAAGACGTTTTCAGACAATTGCAATGATGGGTTATTCAGCGGGCGGATTGCCATCCACCCCTACAAAAACACAGGAATCCCATCCCCGTAGGGGCGGATGGTAATCCGCCCGCTTGAAAAACCATGCGTCCGTCGCTTGATTATGCTAACATACCCCTGCACGGCAAGCAATCATTTCTCCTGCCTCGGCAGCCGCACAATCATCCTGGTGTAGCTTTCGCCATCGCTCTGCGCAGAAATTTTGCCGCCGTGCATTTTAACAATGGTTTTCGCCAGGTGCAAACCCAGGCCCGCGCCCTTCACGTCATGGCTTCGGGATTGGTCGGTCTTATAGAACCGCTCAAAGACAGATTCGATTTCCTCCTGCGCGATGCCCACGCCTGAGTTGCGGATCATCACGCGGATGCCGTCCTTTTGCAGATCGGCGGAAATGTGGATGCTTTCGTGCGCCGGCGTGAACTTGACGGCGTTGTCCAGCAGGTTATAGAACACCTGCGTGAGCAAATCCTTGTCGCCAAAGAACGGCATCGGCTTGAGCGCGTCCAGCCCCTGCAGGTCAATTTGCTTTGCGGCGATGATCTGCTCAAACGAAAGCGCCGTGGTGAACAGCAGCTCGCTGATATCGAACGAAACGCGCTTGATATCCAGCTCCCCCGCCTCAATGCGGGAAAGATTGAGCATGCCGCTCACAAGGCGCGAAAGGCGCTTGACCTCGCCGCTGACCACCTTGAGGTATTTCTTTTGATCCTCCGGCGCAATCGTGCCGTCGCGCATGCCGTCGATGAACCCGCCGATGGTGGTCATGGGCGTGCGCAGCTCATGCGATACATTGGCGACAAAACTTCGCCGCGAATTCTCCAGCGAGGCAAGGCTTTCCGCCATGGAGTTGAACGATTCTGCCAGCAGGCTCATCTCGTCCCGCTCGCTCACATGCACCCGGTGGCTAAAATCCCCCGTGGCATATTTTTTGGTGGCGCGCACCATTTCTCCCACCGGGCGCACCAGCCGGAACGAAATGAGGTACACCGCGATGAAATCAATCAGGAACACTGCCATGCTCGCCAGCAAAAACCCGCGCAGCATTTCCGCCATATAAGCAAGCAGCCCGCTGTTCACCGGCTGCGCCGCGACGACAAAGCCCGCCGCTCCGCCATCCGCGGAAAACGGGTCGAACGAAAGCACCATCTGCTCCCCAAACACACCGTTGGGGTTCCCGATATCGCTGAAGCCGTTGGCTGTGGCAAGCGCTGCCGTGGCGATGGGCAGGCGCAGCGTGCTGTGCTTGACACACAGCGCAGGCATTGCCAGATCATAAATGTTCTCGGCACAGCCAACCACCTCACCCTTTGCGTTGCAGAGGAAAAAATCCGCGTCCAGCACATTGGAGCAGGTATGGAGAAACGTGGTGATCATCCGTTTGTCCACCGCGTTCAGCGGCTCACCCGGGTGATCCCGATACAGCTCTTCGATCATCGCAGCGGTGCGGATGGTGTTATCCCGCAGCAGCACCCGCTTATCCCGCAGCCAAAACGTGGAGGCAAAGAGCAGCATCACGGAGCCCAAGAAAAGGAAGCTCACCAGCAAAATGTAGATGAACGTATAAAAATATTTGCGGAACAGCCGCGTAGAGCGAAAGTTGGTGGGTAACGGTTTCATAGGTATTTCTCCGTGTGCAAATTTTTGCGAATTGCGCTTTAGACAATTGTAGTGATGGATTATTTCGTGGGTGGATTGCCATCCACCCCTGCAAAAGTACACCAACCCCACCGTAGGGGCGGATGGTAATCCGTCCGCTTGCCAAAACCAATACAATCGTCTAAAACAACCTTGCAATTTACGCTACTGTGGTGGTCACACAGCCGGCGCTCCCCTTCAACGGTGACATCACCAGGCAGTGCGTTGGGCATTTGTCGTGGCACAGCCCGCAGCCGTTGCAGCGTGCGGGGTCCACATGGGCGAGGCCGTTTGTGACCGTAATCGCCCCCTGCGGGCAATGCCGCTCGCAGAGCTTGCAGCCGATGCAGCCGGTGGAACACTGGCGGCGCACCACGGCGCCGGGTGCCTCCGAGCAGCAGCGGTTGATGGCCTTGCCCTTGGTTTCTGTCATGCCGATGATGCCCTTGAAGCAGGACGAAACGCACAGCGCGCAGCCCACGCAGATATCCTGGTTCACCACGGCAACGCCGTGGATGACCGAAATGGCGTGGTAGGGGCAGACGCGCGCGCAATCGCCAAAGCCAAGGCAGCCGTAGTTGCACTGCTTTTGCCCGCTATAGAGCAGGCTGGCGGCGGCGCAGGTTTGCTCGCCCCGGTATTCATAGCTGAGCTTGCACAGCTCATGCGTGCCGCCGCAGCGCACCAGCGCCTTGCGGTCTGCCACAACCTCCGCCTGCGTGCCCATGATGGCCGCGATGGCCTGCGCCGCCGCGTTGCCGCCGGGTGTGCAGCGGTTGCCTGTGACCCCCTGGTTCACAATGGCCTCCGCGTAGCTCATGCAGCCGGGGTAGCCGCACGCGCCGCAGTTCACGCCGGGCAGCGCCGCCGCCACTTCCTCCACGCGGGGGTCCGTTTTCACATGCATCACGCTGGCGGCTATGGCAAGGCCCAGCCCCGCAATCAGGCCCACGCCCGCAACAATGCCAACGCCGACAATGATGTCGGCCGCCAATAAAATCAGCGTCATAAAAGCCGCCTCCTTTTCGTGCTATCTTACATCTTACCCAAACAGCTTTTCCACAACCCCGCCAAAGCCCAAAAAGCTCAGCGATACAATCGACGCCGCAATCAGCGTTGCCGGCAGGCCCGCAAATGCCTTGGGTATATCGCATTCCTCCATGCGCTGCCGCACGCCCGCAAAAATCACCATCGCCAGCAAAAACCCGATGCCCGCGCCCAGGGAGCTCACCATGGAGGTGCCGAAGGCATAGTTTTCCCGCACGTTGATCAGCACAACGCCGAGCACGGCGCAATTTGTCGTGATCAGCGGCAGATAAATCCCCAGCGAACGGTAGAGCGGTTTCGCGTAGCGCTTGAGTGCGATTTCAACGAACTGCACCAGCGCCGCGATGATCAAAATAAACACAACCGTCTGCAAATATTCTAGGTGATATCGATCCAGCAGCAGATTGACCGGGTAAATCACGGCGGTGGAAAGAACCATCACGAAGGTGACCGCAAGCCCCATGCCGCTGGCTGTGCGCACCTGTTTTGATACGCCGAGGAAGGGGCATATCCCCAAAAAACGCGCCAGCACAAAGTTGGAGGTCAATATGGACGCAAAAAAGACGGATACCCATTCTTTTGTCATGGTCATGAAGCGTGCCCTCCCTCTGCCGCAGAAGAATTTTCGCAGCCGCCGCAGCCGGCACATCCGGCGCAGCCCGCTTCTTCTTTTAGTATGGGCTTGTTCATCTTGCGGGATATCCAGTTGGAAAGGGCAATCAAACAGCCATAGACGAAAAATCCGCCGGGCGGTAAAATCAGAATCGCCATCGGGGTCATGCCGCCCAGCCGCAGCCCCATGATGCTGCCCGCGCCGAGGAATTCCCGCATGATCGCCATCAGGCTCAGCGCCGCGGTGAAGCCCACGCCCATGCCGATTGCGTCAAAGGCGGAGGCCGCCACACTGTGGCTGCTGGCATAGGCATCCGCGCGGCCAAAGATGATGCAGTTGACGGTAATCAGCGGCAGATAAACGCCGAGCGCCTGGTCAACGGCGGGGGCGTATGCCTTCACGATCATCTGCACCAGGGTCACAATCCCCGCGATGATGGTGATATACGCCGGGATGCGCACTTTTTCGGGGATCACGCGGCGCAGCGCGGAAATCGTGATGTTGGAGAGCAGCAGCACGGCCGTAGCCGCAACGCCCATGCCGAGCGCGGCGTTCAGGCTGGTGCTGATGGCCAGAGTGGGGCAGGTACCCAGCACCAGGCGCAGCGTTGGGTTTTCCTTCAAAAAGCCCTTGGTCAGCTCCGGGAGCAGCGCTGTTTTATTTTTGCTTGCTTTTGCTGTGTTCACTGCGCGTCACCCCCTATGCTATGATAAATTTTTATGGCATCGTTCACGGCGCTCATCACGCCGCTGCTGGAAATCGTGGCACCGGCGACAGCGTCAATCTCGTTAAGCGAGACGCTTTGTTTTCCGGCAAACTGGCGCAAAAATCCTTCTTCCTTTATCTTTTGCCCAAGGCCTGGGGTTTCGCTGTCCGCCGCAAGAATTTGCAGCTGGCGTATGCTTCCCTCCGGGTCAAGCGCAACGGCGATTTTGATGGGGCCGCCATAGCCCTGCGCCCCGGTTTCGATCACATAACCGGCAAGCGTGCCGTCCCGATATGCCGCGAAGCAATTGTCTTGCACGGTCTCAAATTCCGCACCGGGGAACATCGCCTCCCGCGAGGCGGCGGCGGTCATTTGCTCATTTTCTTCAACAGCTTTGATTGTGAGCGCATTCACGCCTGCCATAGCGCCTGCCACAACAAGGCAAATCAGGCACAGCGCAAACGCGGGGATTAGAATATCTTTTGCGTGCAGGGTCTGCTTTTTATTTTTTTTATGCATTGCGTTTCTCCTTCCTCGCGCCAAACGCCCGCGGAATGGTCAGCCGCTCAATGTGGGGCGAAAGCAGGTTCATGATCAAAATCGCAAAGCTCACGCCCTCCGGCATGTTGCTGTAAAAACGAATCAGGCAGGTGAACAGCCCGCAGCCCACGGCAAACACAATCTTGCCTTTGGCAGAAATCGGCGTCGTGGCATAATCCGTCGCCATAAAGATAGCGCCCAGCAGCATGCTGCCGCCAAGGAGTTGATATGCCACAAACGTGAGATCAAACCCGCCTTTGAACAGGCTCAGCAGGGCAACCGTTCCGATATAGCAAAGCGGAATCAGAGGCGATATCACGCGGCGCAGGCAGAGGTAAACTCCGCCCAGCAGCAGCGCCAGCGCGCAGGTTTCTCCCAAGCTGCCGCCGTGCTGCCCCAAAAGCATCTGCAGCAGGCTCGGCAGCGTGCCCTCTCCCGCCGCGAGGATATTCATCGGCGTAGCGGTGGCAATCGCGTCCCAGCTGTTCCCATTTGCGGCCGTCCAGGTCGTCATGGGCAGGGCAAAGCTCAGCACCAAAACAATCCGTGCCGTGGCGGCCGGGTTCGCGAAGTTCTGCCCGATGCCGCCAAAGAGCTGCTTGACCACCGCAATTGCCACGAACGCCCCGATGGGAATCATCCAGAGCGGCAGCGTGGGCGGCAAGCCCAATGCCAGCAGCAAGCCTGTGACGATCGCGCTGCAATCCTTAACGGTCAGCGGGCGTTTCATCAGCAGGTTGCATATGGCCTCAAAGGCGACGCACGAGGCCACGGAAATGGCCGCAATCACCAGCGAGCGTGTGCCAAAATGCCACACCGAGGCCGCCAGCGCCGGCAGGAGCGCAATGCACACGTCCAGCATAATCACGCGCGTGGTATGTTTGGACCGTACGTGCGGCGAGGTGCTCACGATGGCCAGTTTTTGTTGTGATATTTCTTGTGCCATGGGTTCCTCCAATGTTTATGGATACGCTTTTCCTGCGCGAGGAGTTTTAGCGTTGGGCGAGTGATGATTGATTCGCGTTTTGTAGGGGCGAACTGTGTTCGCCCACAGAAGAACCTTTATTTTCTTGGGGTTGCGGGCGAACACAGTTCGCCCCTACAGCGGCTTGCTGCGGAGCAATCGTTTGCCCAGCCGAATTCGCTGCACCAACTCCCGCGCGGCAGGGCAGACATACGAGCAGCACCCGCATTCCATGCAGGCTGTGACCTGCTGCCGTTCCAGCGCAGCGATATCCCGCGCCTGCCACGCCCGCTCGAGCTTCAGCGGCTGCAGATGCATCGGGCAGGCGGTCACGCATTTTCCGCAGCGGATGCAGGCGGTCTCCGGCTTGAGCGCGGCTTCCGCTTTGTTGAACAGCAGCACCGCGTTGTTGCATTTGCTGATCACGGCGTTGAGATCGGGGCTTGCGCTCCCCATCATCGGCCCGCCAAGGATAATTTTCACGGCCCCGCCGTCTTCCGGAATATAGCCGATGTGCTCGTCGCGCAGCAGCTCCTCCACGGGGGTTCCAATCGGCACGCGGACATTCATCGGGTGCGGCACGGCAGCGCCGTCCACCGTCACCGTCCGGCTGATCATCGGCCGCCCCGTGCGGAAATACCGCCCCAAAAAAGCGACGCTCGCCACGTTCATCACCAGCGCTCCAATGGCGGAGGGCAGCTTGCCCAACGGCACCACGCGGTGCGTGAGCGCATGGATGAACATCTTTTCCGCGCCCTGCGGGTAGCGGCTGGGCAGCACCTTCGTGCGGATGGAAAGCGACTGCGACGAGGCCTCCGTGCTCAGGCGGCGCAGCAGGGCAATGGCGTCGCCCTTGTTATTTTCCACGCCGATGACCGCCTCGTGAATCTCAAGCCATTTGCAAATGTGCCGGATGCCGGAGATGATATCCGCCGCCGCGTCCAGGGCTTCCCTGTGGTCGGCGGTGATGTACGGCTCGCACTCGGCGGCGTTGATGAGCAAAATATTGGCTTCGCCCGCCGCGCTGCGCAGCTTTGCGTGTGCCGGAAACCCCGCGCCGCCAAGCCCCACCAGGCCGGAGGCACGTACCGCCGCAAAAAATTCCTCCCGCGTGGTCACCTCAGGCTTCACAAACGGAATCATCGTCCGTTTTTCATCAGATTCAATGAGCACAGCCTTTACGTCTTCGCCGCTCGGCACACGGATGATGTCGATTTTCTTCACCGTGCCGGAAATGCTCGCGTGCACCGGGGCCGCCAGCGGCGCGTCGGTATCCCCAACCACCTGCCCGGCGAGCACGTGATCCCCCGGCTTCACACAGGGCACGCACTCCGCGCCAATGTGCTGCTTCATCAGCAAAACCACCGACTTGCCGTGGTCAATCCGCACAGCCTTCAGCGTTTTTGTGTTTTTGTTGTGGGAAATTTTGATCCCTCTGCCCATATTCTACCTCTGCAATAAAAATTAATTTTTCAGCAAAAATTTTCGCATGATCTTCGCAAGCGTCCCCGTGAGGGCGCCTGCCGCAACGCCGAATACAATCAGCAGCGGCGCCGACCAAACAACGCCCGGTGTCTGTGTCATCACTGCCGCAAGCAGCAGCTGCGCCATGTTGTGCGCCACCCCGCCGAGCATGCCGGCGCCCGTTTCGCTGATGTACGGCTTGCGCTGCGCCGCGCGTGATTGCAGCAGCAGCCCCATCACGAGCGCACTGAGCAGCCCGCCCGCGCCGCTGAGCAGCATCGCCACATAGCCGCGTGTGACACCCGCGAACACCGCTTTGATCAGCGCAATCCCCAGCCCTGCGGGCAGGCCCAAGGCGGAACTCGCCAGCATCACAACCACGTTGGAAAGACCGGGCTTGACCCCAAACGGCAGCACCGGAACCAAAAAGCTTTCCGCGTAGGAAAGCGCCAGCGCCAGCGCGCCCAACACGCCCAAAAAGGCGACACGCATTGGTCGGTTTTTAACCTGAAATATCCTCTTTGCAAATTTTTTTTCGTTGTTTTTAATACGCAACGCCGTCCACCCCGCTTTGCCCGCGCCCATGGCCTTTCACCTGCAGCACCACCCGCTGCGGCAGGCAAATAGCTGCCTCTCCGGGGCGTGTAACCCAGCCGGCCTTCACGCACAGCTGATCCCTGCAGGGTGAACTCACAATACGCGCACGGCCATCGTATATCTCAATCACAACGCCGTTGATTTCCCACGTCAGGTTCTCTTGCAGCGCAAACTCTTGCCGGACCTCTCCGAACGTGACGATTGCCGTGCCGGCGGGCGGCGCAAACAGCCTCGGCACAAACAGCGCCCCTGCCGCAATCAAACATGCCAGCAGGATCAAAAAATCACCGCGTTTCATTCATCTCTCCAATAATAGTTTGGATTTTCAAGCGCAAAGTAATCGCGTACTCTGATAGGCGCACGAAGCCATCCGCTTTCATAAATAAAAATCGCGTCAGCGCCGTATTTGCGCAGCAGCTCCTGCGAATCGTCATAGCCCAGCACAAAGCATGCAGTAGAAAGCATATCTCCCAGTGCGCCGCCGTTTCTCGCGGTGTTATAACCGGTCACCACCGTCACGCTGATAAGGCCTTCCGTCTCAGCGGGATACCCCGTCTTCGGGTCGAAGATATGATGATAGCGCTTGCCGTCCTCTTCAAAATATTTTTCGTAAGAGCCGGAGGTGGAGATGAAATGAATGCCTTTTAATGTGAACATGCCCAGCACATCGTTCACACCGCCTTTCGGGTCGCGCAGCGCAATTTTGAAGGGCTGCCAAAACGGCTTTTTGCCATAAGTGACAATGTTCCCGCCCAGGTCAAATACGCCTGCCGGAACATCAAAGGTGCTCGCAATGATTTGCAGCGCCTTATCGCAGGCTGCGCCCTTGCCGTAAGCGCCCAAATCAAGCGCTTTTTCTTGCAGCGCCTGTTCAATTTCTTCCTGCGAGGGTACGCGGGGCGGTGTGCCATCCTTGCTGTCGATGTTCCACAGCGCACTCACCGCGCCAAGATGGGGGCTGAACGCGCCGCCGCTTGCTTCGGCTACTTCCAGCGCGAGCGCGGGCGCTTCGGTCATGGCAAGCAGTTCCGCTTCTTTCGCCTGCATCCACACAGTGAAATCTCCCGACAATCCGGGGAATGGCAAGCCGATCTCCCATATGGCGCCATTGAACACGCTGCCCATAGCAAAGCCGCCAAAACTCTGCGGTTCCGACTGAATCACAAAAACGCCGATTGTGATGATAATCAGCACAGCGGCGGCCAATGCAGCAACTTTTTTCATAGATAAAACGGAGCCAGGGGGTTGCCCCCGGCTCCTGTCTCCTGATTCTTACTTATACTTCGGGCGCGGCGTGTAGCTGGTGTGGAGCAGCTCGTGCGCCATATGGCTCCCGGGTGCGCCGAGGAATTCCCCGTAGAGCGTTTTGATCGCCGGGCTTTCGTGGCTCTTGCGCAGGGGCATGGTGCGGTCGGCTTCATAAAGGCTTTGGGCACGCAGGGCACGCAAATCTTTGAAGTTGTGCACCACCGCGTGCTGCACCGGCTGTCCGCCGCCGTTCACGCAGCCGCCCGGGCAGCCCATGATCTCGATGAAGGTGTAGTCCGCTTCGCCCGCACGCAGTTTTTCCATGAGCACTTGCGCGTTCTTCGTGCCGCTCGCGACCGCGACCTTGACCTTCAGTCCGCCGATGTCATATTCGGCCTCTTTGATGCCCTGTGTGCCGCGCACCTCGGTGAATTCGACGCTCTTGAGCTCTTTCCCGGTGATGGTTTCCGCCGCTGTGCGCAGCGCTGCTTCCATCACGCCGCCGGTGGCGCCAAAGATCACCGCAGCACCCGTCGCTTCTCCGAGCGGGTTGTCAAATTCTTCTTCCGGCAGGTGGCGGAAGTGGATGCCCGCGCTTTCGATCATCCGGGCAAGCTCCCGCGTGGTGAGGGAAACATCCACGTCCGGCAGGCCGTCAACAGCGGATTGATCGTCGCGCTTGTTCTCGAACTTCTTCGCCGTGCAGGGCATGATGCCCACAACAAAGATATCCTTCGGCTCAACCCCGATTTTCTTGGCATACCAGCTCTTGATGATGGCGCCCTGCATCTGCTGCGGGGATTTGCAGGTGCTCAGGTGCTGCAGCAGGTCGGGGTAATAATGCTCGCAGTATTTGACCCAGCCGGGCGAGCAAGAGGTGATGATGGGCAGCGGACCGCCGTTCTTCACCCGCTCAATCAGCTCGTTGGCCTCCTCCATGATGGTGAGGTCCGCGCCAAAATCAGTATCGAACACTTTGTCAAAGCCCAGACGGCGGAGCGCCGCCACCATTTTGCCCTGCACATTGGTGCCGATTTTGTAGCCGAACGCCTCGCCGAGGGTGACGCGGATGGAGGGCGCGGTGTGCACGACAACGAACTTTTCCGGATCGTTGATGGCCTGGAACACCTTCGCGCTTTCGTCTTTTTCCACGATTGCGCCGGTGGGGCAGTTGACGATGCACTGGCCGCAGGAAATGCAGCTCACGCAGTCGAGGTCGCGGTCAAACGGCGAGCTGACATGGGTATCGAACCCGCGGGCGTTTGCCCCGATGACGGAGATGTTTTGCGCGTCGCAAGCGGCAACGCAGCGGCGGCACAGGATGCACTTGTTGTTATCGCGCACCAAATGCGCCATGGAGTCGTCGAAGTCGTAGCGCGGGTTTTCGCCCTTATAATAATCAGGGTTGTCCACGCCAAACTCCTTGCAGAGCTTCTGCAGCTCGCAGTTGCCGGAACGCACGCAGCTCAGGCAGTTTTTGTCGTGGGTGGAGAGAATCAGCTCCAGCGTGAGCTTGCGGCTTTTGCGCACCTTTTCCGTGTTGGTGAAGACTTCCATGCCTTCCGTCACAGGGTACACGCAGGCGGTCACGAGGCTTCTCGCGCCCTTGACCTCCACCACACAGATGCGGCAAGCGCCGATTTCGTTGATTTCCTTCAGATAGCACAGGGTGGGCACTTCGATGCCGATGCTGCGGGCAGCTTCCAGGACCGTGCTCCCGGCGGGCACGCTCACATCCGTGCCGTTGATTTTCAGGTTGATTATATTTGCCATTAAAAAGCACGCTCCTTTCTATTTCTTCACAATCGCGCCGAACTTGCAGGCGGCCGCACAAGCGCCGCACTTGATGCACGCGTCCTGGTCAATCACGTGGGTTTCCTTCACGTTGCCGCTGATGGCATTCGTGGGGCACACGCGCTTGCACAGGGTGCAGCCCTTGCATTTTTCGGGCAGGATGACATAATTGAGCAGCGCCTTGCAAACGCCGGCCGGGCACTTCTTGTCCACCACATGGGCGATGTATTCGTCGCGGAAGTGCTTCATTGTCGCAAGCACCGGATTCGGGGCGGTCTGCCCCAGGCCGCACAGGGAGTTTTCCTTGATATGATATGCCAGTTCTTCCAGCTTATCCAAGTCTTCCATCGTTGCCTTGCCCTCGGTGATGTTGTCCAGCATTTCCATCATGCGCTTGGTGCCGATGCGGCAGGGGTTGCACTTGCCGCAGCTTTCGTCCACGGTGAAATCGAGGAAGAAGCGCGCCATATCCACCATGCAGTTGTCT
>JGI994J12354_10004530_pt1 | contig 12449 bp, 11 predicted proteins | sample IntmicLarv3ML3BL_FD_12354 | JGI IMG/M metagenome (IMG submission 12354)
AAGGCTGTTGTTTGCTTATAAAAACACAGTACACACCATTACCTCTGACAATGGTAGTGAGTTTGCTGAACATCAAACTATTGCTAAGAAACTAAATGCAAACTTCTATTTTGCCCACCCTTACTCTTCGTGGGAAAGAGGGCTAAATGAATACACCAATGGATTGATCAGGCAATATATTGTTAAAGGAACAAATTTTGACTTATATTCGGACGATTTTATTCAGCTGGTACAGAATAAGATAAACAGAAGGCCGAGAAAAAAACTACAGTTTCAAACGCCTTCTAAAATATTTTATGCATCTTTAATGTGAGTTGTCGCAGTTAGGACTTGAATCTGCCCCCTGAAAAAGGACAGTGAAAGTTTTGTAGAATAAAAAAAACTTCCTACCTTTGTTCCGCAATTCCAAGAAACGGTGTGGTAGTTCAGTTGGTTAGAATACCTGCCTGTCACGCAGGGGGTCGCGGGTTCGAGTCCCGTCCATACCGCCTCCAAGCCTGCTAATCAATTGATTAGCAGGCTTTTTATTTTTAGTTGTATTGCGTTTGTGTTGCAAATTCGTATTTGTCCCATTCCTTCCCCACCATTGAAAAATCAGATAAAGTATTCCGAAACTGACTAAATTTCACTAATTTTGTTTCCTATATTAGTTTCATTGAAAATATTCTCTCAAAATGGAAGTAAAAAAGTTATTAGATAACCAGAATCTATATATAGATTCTCATCAACAAGGAGATAGACAAGCGACAAAAGAAAAATTTCTTCATTTACATAAAAAAATGAATGGGAGAAAATTTAAAGGTTGGGAAGTTCAAATCTATCTTGAAAGTGATGATATTCGAGTTGATTATAAGAAAGGTTTTGATAATGACTCTTTAGAAACAAGAACAGTTAAAAATGAAATTCAACAAATTTTCAAGAGTTCAGATGATACAAAAGTCAAACAACTAATTAAGGATTTGCATGAAGCCATAAAATCATATTACGGCAATAGTTTATCCGACAATGGGGTCGAAGACAAACTTATGGGATGGGCAACGAGAATTGCTGATGGATTTGGTCTTAAATCTTCTATCAAAGATAAAATAATTAATAGGAGTTCAGAGTATATATCTTTCATAACTTCACATGAGGATGTAAATGGGAAAGTATATTTTTTGAAACAAGATACTGATCCAATAAAAATTCCAATAGCGATGTCAGATGATATGAATGAACTATATAATCGAACAAGAAGGCGTTAAAAGTATGCAAAACAAGTATCGTAAACTATATAATGAGAATCTATTGGGGACATCGGACGTTTCCATTCTAAAATTTTATTATGCCAGTTTTAAGATACAGCAGCTAAAAGGGAAAGCGACTGACATAAGTATCTTTCTGGATGATTGCGCGAAAATTTCTGACGACACAAATAGACTACTTAAAATAGGAAGTGTTATACCTTTCTTTAATCAACTTTTGGGCACTGGAAGGGAACAAAAACGAATTGCAGAAATAATCCGAACAAAACGAGAGGATATAGAAAAACTATTTCAACAAAACGATATAACCGATAACGATATAGAAAGTCTCCTGTATGGCATTCCAGTGAAAGCAGAAAATGCTCCGGCAACAGAAAATCATATTGAACGAGTCAAAGAAAAGATTCTTAAATGCTATTCCATCAGAGGCCGTAAGCAACTCGGAGACCGTATTTACGGTTATTTACTTGCTTCAGAGCTGTTACCAGCCTACACCCCAGAAGAACGCCTTGAAGCATGGCATACACTTATCGGTAAGAATATCGCTCCATCCGATACCAAACTACACGCTACGCCATCTTTGAACCGGAGCAACATCGACACAAAGACCTTATTGAAACATTTAGAATTCATCCGGGAGTTTTATCGCGAAATAAGTCTGACCAATACTGTCAATATTATCCAAAAGGATATGGATAAGCTATCAGGTAAATCCTGATTTCCCCCTTTCCTCATTCATTTTTCTCCTTTTTATCATAGCAAGCGGAATTGTCCTGTTTTGTTAGGCATTGCCCCATGTTGTCCCAGTTGGATAAATTGCTTAATTCCAGCATTTTTATCATATATATTTGTCTTCCGAAATTTCTAAAATTATTAGTAAAATGCGAAAGACATTCAGAAAATTCTGGTTAAAATCAGAAAAAGAGGAAGCTGTTGAGAACAGTNTNNNAAGNGCNAAATTTATCGCCAGTTGATAAGGCGATGAATAATCTTATAAAAATGAAGGAGGCGACCAAGCTTTTGAAAGCCTCTGCCCCCACTGTTCGTAAGTATGCCCGGCTCGGTCATTATAAAGAGTACCGTTTCGGCGAAAAGCTGGTTTTCTACGATAAGGAAGAAATCCTGAACTTCATCATGAGCAGATGTCAAACAGCGGAAGAATCTTAATCCCAATGAAAGAGAAAAAAGATTCTTCTGTCCGCCGTTCTAAAAACGAACAGATTGAGGCATACTTACAGGAGAAATACGACTTCCGCTACAACGTGATAAAATCCAAACCGGAGTATCGCGCTAAAGGAATTGGAAATCAGTTCTTTCCTGTTACCAAGTTTGCCCTCAATTCGTTCAAGCGGAAGATTGATACCGAAATCGGCATATCAACCTCTGCGGATAATATCCGTGCGATACTTGAAAGCGACTTTTCACCGAAAATCCATCCGGTTAAGGAATATTTTCGGCAATTACCACGTTCCGACCCAGATGAGAACCATTATATTATCCAACTGGCTCAAACTCTTACATTGGCAAATCCTGAAAAATGGAACGAATACCTGACCAAGTGGCTCATTAGCGTTGCTGCCAACGCATTAGGAGATGTAGGTTGTCAGAACCACACCTGCTTGGTATTGACCGGAGAACAGGGAAAGTTCAAAACCACATGGCTGGATTATCTCTGTCCTCAATCGTTGAAAAGCTATTTGTTTACAGGTAAGATTGATCCACAGAACAAGGATACCCTGACATTAATTGCCGAGTACCTGTTTATCAATATCGACGATCAGTTGAAAGCCTTGAATAAGCGGGATGAGAATGAGCTAAAGAATCTGATTACCACTCCGGCAGTCAAATACCGCCGTCCGTATGATGTGTATATTGAAGAATATTCGCATTTAGCCAGCTTCATGGCATCGGTCAACGGAAACGATTTCTTGACCGATCCAACCGGCAGCCGTAGATTCTTGCCGTTTGAGGTTGTCAACGTGGATTTGAAAGCAGCGGAGGGAATCAATATGGACAATGTATTCTCCGAAGTGATGTGGTTTCTGGATAAGGGCTATCGTTATTGGTTTGTAGATGAAGAAATATCAGAGCTTCATCGAATCAGCCAGCAGTTCCATGTTCAGACCATAGAATATGAAATGCTCATGCAAGGCTTTCAGAAACCTAAAGAGGGAGAAGAAACTTTTCTTACAACAGCAAGAGTACTGACTTATCTTCAAAGCTATACTTCTGTACGGCTGTCGGAGAAACGAATGGGCGAAGCTCTAAATAAGGCTGGCTTTGAACGAGTTTCCAAACGGCTCAATGAATACTCCGGTCCGGTTTATTGCTACAAGGTAAAGAAAGTGAAACCCAATCCATTTTTCGACCATGATTTATAAAGTCGAAGATTCTATGGGTTCATCTTACTACCTTACTACAATAGAGTATAATTCGGTGAAAGAAAAAGGATTAACGTGTAGTAAGGCGCTAAATCGGCTTGTTACTACCAGGCTACTACATTACTACGTAATAGTTACTACAAAAAGCAATCATACTACAATATTTTGCCTGATTATCAGAATGATATAAGGAAATTTATTTGTAGTAAGTAAAATCATTCAAAAATAAGAAAAATGAGAAATTCAAATTACATAAGCATACGGCAATACCTTGAAAATAAAGGTATATATCCGGCGAAAGACCGGATGTATTACGGATTATACAATTCTCCGTTTCGGGAAGATTCCAATCCGAGTTTCAAAGTGGATTATCAACAAGATTTATGGTATGACTTCGGAGCAAACGAAGGAGGTTCGATAGTTGACCTTGTGATGAAGATGGAAGCCTGTTCTTTGGCGAAAGCTTTACGAAGATTGGAAAACTCCTTTTCCTTTCAACGGAATGTTCCTACTGTACCAACAAGCAAAGAATCGGCAATAAAGATATTAGACGTTGCTCCACTCACTCATCCGGCTTTGCTCAATTACCTGAAGGCTCGAAGCATAAACACCGATATTGCCAAACACTATTGTTCGGAAGTTTATTATTCGATTGCAGGCAAAAACTATTTTGCTATCGGTTTTCCAAACGATGCCAAGGGCTGGGAACTTCGGAACAGGGATTTCAAAGGAGGTATAAGCCCGAAGCATATTACCACCTATAATAATGGCAGTGATACCGTAATGGTATTCGAAGGGTTTATGGATTTCCTATCCTATCTCTCCTTAAAAGATAATCCATCACCAACAATTGATACCACCGTTCTAAACTCAACGGCTAACCTCTCCAAGGCAATTCCGTTCCTGCAATCACATAAAACGGCACATGCTTTCCTTGATAACGATGATGCCGGACGAAAAACGCTGGTTAGTCTACGCGAATTATTGACCTCTTCCGAGGTGGTGGATCAATCCGGATTCTATCGGAATCATAAAGACCTGAATGAGTATTGGCAGGATAAATCCATGCTCAAAAATCCAACCGAAAAAAACAATGCCACAGTCCAAGTTAAGCGGCAAATCCCAATGAAAAAGAAAGGGCGCGGCTTGTAGTGCTAACCTTGCGCGTAGTGTATTGCAAGACGTCAGTTTGTTACCACAAACTGCGCTTGCCCGCCCGAGCCACTTTCGCTGGCGGGAAACTGCAATCGCTTCGCTCTCGACAGTTTTAATGATATAAATCCAAAGAAATAATGAAGAATAGATATATAAAATTCCGATGCTCACAATCGGAAAAAGAGAGAATTGAAAGACTGGCTGACAGGTCGGGAACGACCCTGTCCGAGTATTGCCGGCAACAATGTTTGACTGGACGGATACTCGCCAACCAGAAATTGACCCCGACAGAGATTTCATACTTTCGGGAGTTGAAAGAGCATAACAACGCTCTTGCCCGGCTAAGCAATTACATTCGGAATAAAGATCCGAAGCTGTTTGCTGCCATTGGCGAGTTTTTGGAACAATCGCGGGAATTGTACAATAGATTTTTCTAATATGATAGGGAAAGGAAAAGCAATAGCACATGGAGGAAATGCCCTAAATTACGCCATGCGTGAAGGGAAAATGGACAGGATAGTCGGCAGTAACTTGATTGACAGTGATAATCCTACCGACATTCTTCGTGAATTTGAAATGGTCAGCCAGCATAACTACCTATGCAAAAATAAGTTTATGCGATATGAAATCGGGATAGCTCCGCAGGATATGGAAAAGCTAAAGCCCAACGATATGAATAAAATAGCATATCTATTTGCTAAGAAAATGGGATTGCATAACTATCAATGGATAGCCTGCACTCATAAGGATACCGGAAAACCGCACATTCACTTGATAGCTAATCGCATAGGCGTGGACGGAAAGGTATTCGATACTACCTTTATGAGCAACCATTCGGCAAAGATAGCAGAAGAGATAAGCCGGGAGATGGGATTAACGATAGCGAAGGATATTCAAAAACAAAAAGAGCATCAGGAAGCCTATACAGACCCAGCACGACAACAAACAAAAGAGAAACTCCAACAGATTGCCTATTATGAACTGTTCAAGAATATTAGTTTAGAGAGTTTTCTACATGATTTGGAGAAAGAGGGTATCAAGATTGAGTCTGCAAAGAATAAACAGGGTAAAACCTACGGTATTCGATTTACTTACGAAGGGCAGACATTCAAAGCATCAGAAATCGGGCGAGAGTTCGGATTTCGCTCACTTGCCAAGAACTTTTCTTCTTCACAGGAAGAGAACCATTCGCAACAGACTCAGCAGAGCCACAGCCAAGATGCAAGCAATCAACAGTCATATTCGGGAGCTAGTTCCGGTATAACCTCGTTATTAGCTGACCTGTTTACGCCGAATGGACATACTCCCGAAGAAGAGGACAATACATTGAAATATAAAAAGAAAAAAGCTAAAAAGCGATATTATGGACGACAATTCTAATAAACCGACCAAACGCAGAAACAAGTTCGCAGGGAAAGAAGATATTTCCCGTCAAACAGTAGACACTATCATAACCGGACAGATAGACCAGCTTCGGGAAATCTCCCAAACCAATAATGAAGCAGCATCCAAAGTTCGAGAAAGTGTAAACATCCTGTATGAGAAACGCATCCCGATTGATACGGATAAGTTTGAGCAACTAAACCGATACTTTATTGGAGAGATGGAGAACAAGCTTCGCAAGGTTAAGCAGCCATCAAGAGGCATGAAGTGGTATATTGTGATGTGGGTGATAACACTCGCATCTGCGTTCCTTTCTGGGTATTTCATCCATGAGTATCGGGAATGGAAAGAAAAAGCGGTGTATTGGTATCAGATGTATGAGGAAGTGAAAGAGAAACCAAAAAGTAAATCAAAATGAGGGAATTAGGCTGAATTTGATGTTGATTGTTTGAGAATTAGTACCTTTGCCGAAATATAAAATTCGATAGAAATTATGATTCTTAAAAAGTTATATCTCAAAAATTTCAGAGGTTATGGAGAAATAAGTATCCCATTATCAGAAAACCTAAATGTTATCATTGGAAAAAATGACGTGGGGAAGTCAACGATATTGGAAGCCTTAGAAATCTTCTTCAACAATGAAACAGTCAAAATAGAACTGGAGGACTTGAATGTAGTTGCAAGCTCTAACGAAATTACAATCGGAGTTTCATTTGAAATTGACAAAGAAAGAGAATATCTTATTGATTCTGAAAGAAAAACATCTTTGATGGATGAGTTTTTGTTGAACTCCGAAGGATTGCTTGAAATCAGAAAAGTTTGGGATTGTTCAAAATCACTAACAGCGAAGAGTTTATCAACATATATCGTTGCCAATTATTTGAAAAAATTTTCTGATACTCCTTTAATAACGCTGAAAATTTCGGATTTAAAAAAGATAGCAACAGAAAATGGTCTCGACGGAGTTGTGAAAGATAAAAGAGTTGTTTCTGATTTCAGAAAAACAATATATTCAAACATTTCCAACAAAGAAACAGAAGCCATTTTGATTCCAATCGACAAAGAAGATATAAAAGCAGTATATAATAGTATTTGTTTGGAGTTCCCATATTTTGCACTATTCCAATCTGATAGGCAAAATAGGGATTCGGATAAAGAGGTTCAAGATCCGTTGAAAGTGATTACAAAACAAGCTATTGCTGAAGTTGAAGAACAGTTGAAAAGTGTTATTGAGGAGATAGAGCGGAGAGCGATACAGAAAGGTCTAAAAACTGTAGAAAAATTAGCAGAGATGAATCCTGAGATTGCAAAAACATTAAATCCAAATGTAAAGAATAAAAACTGGGATTCATTGTTTAGTTTCTCTTTTACCGGAGACGAGGGCATTTCAATCAACAAGCGAGGAAGTGGAGTTCGTAGACTGATATTACTTAACTTTTTCAGAGCAGAGGCAGAAGAAAAAGCAACTTCTTCCAGAGGTATTATTTATGCTTTAGAAGAGCCTGAAACCTCTCAACATCCAGAATATCAGCAAATGTTAATTAAAGCATTAATAAAACTATCTGGGAGTGCTAATAAACAAGTCATTATTACTACGCATAGTCCTGAAATTGCGAAAATTACACAAAATGAGAATTTAATTCTGCTCAAACGAGACTCTAAAGGTATCCCTATAGTTGTTGCAGAAGAAGAGAATAAGCTGTCGGCTATTAGGCAAACTTTGGGCATAATGCCATATTTGAGTAAATTAGTTATTTGCGTTGAAGGGGAACATGATATTGACTTTCTTTTAAACATAAACCAAAACATTCCCGAACTTAAATCGATATTTGACCTTAAAGAAAAATCAATAAGTATTATTCCAATGATAGGAGGAAATCTTAAAAATTGGGTTGAGCGAAATTATCTAAAAGACACCAATGTTATAGAATTTCATCTATATGATAGAGATTCAAATTCAGGAAGAAATACAGAGCAATATAAAAAGCAATGTGACGAAATCAATAACCGTCCTGATGAATCATGCGCATTTCTGACTGAAAAGCGAGAACTTGAAAATTACATCTCTCCCGATGTATACAACACTTTTTTCGGTGTTGACTGTAATGGAATTGCAGATTGGGACAATACTGATTTGCCAACTTTTTTTGCATCAAAAACATCATATTGTGAGAAAAATATAAAATCTATTGCAAATGGAAAACTGTCTAAAAGCTTAAAAAAAGAGCATCTGGAATCATTAAATGCGTTTAAGGAGGTTTGTGGCTGGTTTGAAAAAATGAAGGAAATGTACGAATGAGCTTTTCAGCGATAGATTGAATAAACACGAAATGTTACTCATAGTCTTTGATTTATAGTCGACAAATTCCGACCTTTGCCTTATGGAAATAAAGTATAAGATAGGTCAACGCATCAGATTTCTCAGAGAGCAGGCATCTATTTCTCAAAAAGATTTGGCATATACTGCAGATTTAGACAGGAGTTATATTGCTAGTGTTGAGAGTGGATGTCGAAATATTTCCATTGTAAACATAGAGCGAATAGCTAAAGCTTTAAATGTTTCCCTCAGAGATTTTTTCGATGCTACAGAGTTTGAGTCTTCGGGGCAAAAACAGTAAACAGGATCCATAAAAATAAGAATATGATCTCTTTAGATAAGGATTTACAGAAAAACAAGAACAGCATTGAAGACTTTTTCGACATTGCAACACGAGTAAGAGCTTACCTACCCAATGTACTCAGTGGGTCAGTCAAGAAAAACGGTTATATAATTTACGTTTCCGACGTCGCTGGATCAAAGAGATATCTTAGACCAATAAATGAATCACTTTACATAGAGAATGATAGACTGTTTGAGCAGGCTTATGACATGTTTTTACAGACTGTTTCTAAAATCAAATCAAAAGAAGGTCTTTTTGATGTTGACGAAAAGAACAATATCAACTCGTTTTTATACACAGTTCAACAGACTATTGGTGCCGGACTGGATTTAATGGTTGATCCTAATAGCGCACGAAAGCATGTTGGTAATCGTTTTGAAGAACTGATCCGTGTCGTTTTTAGCATGATTGGAATTTCTAATAAAAGAATAGTTTTGCGAATTCCTTATGAAACAGATGAAGGAGAGAAGATTTATAAATGTGAAAACGATTTGGTACTATCTCCGTACGAAAATGTAGCATCCACTCCTGAACATTTGGATGAAAAGGAAGTGGTGGTTTCCGTGAAAACAACATCTAAAGACCGAATGGGTAAGATGTTTATAGACAAAATATTGTTGGAGAAATTTGTGAAACATCCGCAAAAAGTTATTGGCATTTTTAATAACGACGTACAAAGGAAGAAGAATAACGATATAAGTTTCACTTTGGTTTCTGGGCTTTTCATGGTCTACACCAAGTTCTTGACAAAAATAGAAGGAGTCTATTATCTTGACCCGCCGCCAACAGCTTTAAAAGAGCCTTACAATAGGCACATGAAGCCATTCTCAGAACTCATAACGAACGATATTTCCATTTTACTTGCTCCTTAAGTTTTGTCTTCTTATTTGAGAATCAACCTCATCTTTAGCAGAGAAGATCCGAGCAATATGGGATTTATCAGAAAGTCGTTCTTTGATAATATTGCAATAATTCGAATCCCGTTCTATGCCAATCCATTTTCTCTGATAAGCCTCTGCCACAGCATAGGTAGTTCCAGAGCCACCAAATGGGTCTAGAACACAACTCCCTGGCAACGAGGAAGAAAGGATCACTTTTCTCAAAAGTTCAATAGGCTTTTGTGTTTCGTGAGGGTATTTTTCCCAAGCTCCGTTCGAAATTGTTGGAATCTCCAATACATCTTTAGGTTTGGCTCCTAATGGGTTTGGCTCCCATTCGTAACTTTTCCCGTTTTTCCCATTTGAATATTGAGAGGTCTCTGCCTGTTTCCTTTTGGGATATTTCGTGGTATGTTCATTGTATGGAATACGAACCTCGTCTATGTTAAATATAAGTTCATTACTTTTTCTAAAATGGATAATGCTTTCGTGAGAACGTCCCCAATCATTTCCTAAATTAGCCTTATTCCGGTAATACCATACCAGCCATCTACAACCTTTGAAAAAAGGAGAAGCCACATATTTTATATCAGCTAAAATTTCCGAAAACCCGCAGATATATAAAGAGCCTGTTTTCTTCAAAACTCTTTGCGCTTCTCGAACCCATTCTAATGTCCAATCAAGATACTCTCGCTGTGAATTAAAATGATCCCATTCTGCTTTTTTTATATTATATGGAGGATCTGCGAATATCAAATCAACAGAATCCGATTCTAAATTCTGCAGAAAACCAATAGCATCGCAATTATACAATTCTCCCAATTGGCTCTGAAAAAACGGAGTAGTTTCTTGACGAATAACACTAAGAGGTTTATAAAAGCACTCTAACTGCGTCTCTTGAAGAAGATTTCTTATTTGCTTATCGGAATAAACTCTGTAGTTATTAATGGGATGCCTATGGCTCTTAAATTTCCCATTGTTGTCCCATCTTCTTAGCGTATCTTGGCTAACACCTAATATTTCAGATGCTTCGCCTATGTTAAAATAATTCTCCATATCCTTATGTAACCTTATGCATCATTATGCACAAAAGTAAAGCTAATTATTGAAAATAACAAGAAGAATGATGCTATTTTTGAGCAATATTTTGTCTCAACGCTTTCAACCTATTAGCTGCCTGCATATTATCAACCTTGATATATCGCATGAATGCAGCCGGACTTTTATGCCCTGAAATCCGCATGAGTTCCTCCGCAGGAAACCCCGACAGATACATATTTGTGCAAAATGACCTCCTACAGGTATGTGAAGACATCATTTCCCATTTTTCGTGAACATCTTTTACTCTAAGATTCCCTTTCTTGCGGACAATCTCTATTTTCTGTTTTAGTTTGGCTTTCTTGCCGAGTTCTTTCAGGCGTTCGTTAAACTTATAGCTGGGCACTTTCGGCAAATCGTAGTTATATTTCTTCAAGATATCCGGAACGTAATCTATCATCGGAATGACTACAGCCTTGTGGACTTTTCTTTGTTTTAGATTGATGTAACCGTTCACAGCATCAATGTGTTCAGGGCTTAAAGTAGATAAGTCGCTGTATCGCAATCCGGTAAAACAACCTACAATAAACACATCCCGAATCTCTTCCAGTTCTTTATCGTCCGAAATATTTAGATTATAAATAGCTGCAAGTTCCTTTTCATTCAGGTATATGGCATCAGTTTCTTCTTCAACGACTTTGAAATGGGTTAAGTCGATAGCCGGAATCGTTCCTTTGGCAATCTGATAATTCACAAATCCTTTCAGTAGGCGGATAACCTTTCCGGCAGAATTGGTCAGTAGTCCAACTGCTCCGTCCGGCTTTTCCGCCTTATAAAACAGATAATCCATAAATTCATTATAAAATTTCAGATTGAGATTGCGGAACGTAACTGGTTGTGAAGAATATTCCTTAAAAGCTGTGAGGTGTTTTTTCAATGTGTTGTAATCCTTGACCTGATCGCCCGAAACCTTGCTTTTCTTCTCTTGAACGTATTGGTCGAGTGTCTCAAACATATTGACTCTATTGGAACGCTGTTCATATTCCCGATTCTTTTCGAGTTCAAGAAGAACATAATCCACAGTCGGATCAATTCTATTATCTTTGGCGTGGGTTAATATCTCGCCCAGCTTTGAGGTTATTTTTGTCAAAGCAGAATCGATATCATCAAATTGAGAACAAGCGCGTTTGACCCATCGCTTTTTGTCATCCCAATGTTCCGGTTTGATATTATAGCTGGTGGAAATAAGCGTTCGCTTTGTTCGGTTATAGTTGTATCGCACATACAACGGCGTTTTTCCATCGCTGGAAACATAATTGGGTTTGATGTAGGGATAATATAAATTTGCCATACCGCGAAATTAATGTGTTGCATTTGTGTTGCAAATTTACAAAAACTATCCGAAACTACAAATAATTCAGAGAAAATATATTTTATAATACGCTGATAATAAAATATTATTGAAAAATATTGGAAATTATGAAAAACTATTCAGAGTCCCGTCCATACCGCCAATAGATTTAGAAAATCAAAGAAAAGTCCTGTAATTCAATAGAATACAGGACTTTTTCTTTTTGCCTACCCCAGCAAAAAATCCCATTAAAACGGATCAACCCGAAAATTTGTGGAGGGCAAAAAAAAGTAATAAATTTGTGCTATGAACACAGGTTACGAATTATTACTGCCGGAAGGTATCCTAGATTACTTTAC
>JGI994J12354_10004531_pt1 | contig 12446 bp, 8 predicted proteins | sample IntmicLarv3ML3BL_FD_12354 | JGI IMG/M metagenome (IMG submission 12354)
TATGGCTCAGGCAGAGGACGCAGTGCGGCTTCTGCTGACCGACAGCCCGGCGGAGGCGGAGAGGCTTGCGAAAAAACTGAGCGAACTGAACCGTATGCGACAGAAAATCGAAAACGAGATGTACGAAAAAATTGCCCCTTTTGCGGAGGAGCAAATGGAAAACCCGCATGGAGCACTGGTTATCGCGGGTGCGGATTGGCACAGCGGTGTGGTCGGTATAGTGGCGAGCCGCCTTTCTGAAAAATATATTCGTCCGGTGTTTATGATTTGTATTGAAAACGGTATGGGAAAAGGTTCGGCACGAAGCTTCTACGGCGTGAATATTATGGATATGATGAAGCAGACATCATTTTTGCTCGACAGCTGGGGTGGTCACCCGTTTGCGGCGGGGTTTACTATTAGGGAAGAAAACATTTCGGTATTTCGTGAGCTTGTCAGTGAGCTTTCAGTAGAGCTGAGTCCAGCACATGTATACATTGACGCCGAAGTTACGGCCGAGGAGCTTGCGCCGGAGCTTGTGGATGGGCTCGATGTCCTTGAGCCGCACGGCCCGGTAAATGACCCACCGCTTTTCCTTTTGCGTGAGGTCGAGCTTGTTGAAATTGTTCCGCTCGGGTGGGGGCGCAGTGTTAAGCTGCTGCTAAGAAAAGGCGGACACGATTTTCCGGCGTTTTTCTTTGGTGCGGATACCGAGCACATGGAGCTTTGTGAAGGCGATATTGGCGACGCGGTCTGTGTACTTGAAGTTGTAGGGGTTAAGGGTAGACGTGGAACCCAGCTCTTGATAAGCGACTTGTCTATGCTTGAGGATGAACAGAAAAGGCTGCTGTGGGAAACAGGCCTGTATCTGCATTTTATCCAGGGAATGCAGATATCCCGACCTGGGGCTGAAATTTTGATGCCGAGCAAGCAGGATTTTATCGCGCTTTTACGTCATCTAAGGCGAAACTGTAACGATGAAAACCGCTACGAGTCGAAAATCGGGCCGATGTGCCGGCGTATTATGCGCGAGGAGCACGTCGAGAGTGGATATGCACGGTTTCTTGTCTGCCTTGAGGCGTTGCGTGAGGCGGGGAGGCTTAACTACACCTTCAGCGATGGAATCGTAAGCGCAACAATGGGAAAAAACGAGCCTATCAATTTGAACGAAGCCAAAGTGTTAAAGAGAATCAGGGAAATTATATCTGAAAAATAACCGGTTACAATCGCAAAGGAGGGACTTGCGTGGAAAATGTCAGAGCAAAATATGACGAACAGTTGGAGTTGCTTGTTGAGCGCATCAAAAAAGCAAGTCCTTCGGCTGACATAAAGCGCATTCGTGAGGCATATGCATTTGCGTACAACGCGCATGGCAACCAAACCCGACGTTCCGGTGAGCCGTATATTATGCACCCGCTTGCCGTCGCCGAAATTGCGGTTGACATTGGGCTTGACAGCGACTCGATAATCGCTGCGCTTCTTCACGATGTAATCGAAGACACGCACAGCACTTTTGAAGAAGTTGCGAAGCTTTTCGGGCAGCATGTAGCGGAGCTGGTTGACGGAGTTTCAAAGCTGACGCGTGTGCAGTACACCTACAAAGAGGATGAGCAGATGGAGAATCTGCGGAAAATGTTCCTCGCAATGGCGAAGGACATTCGCGTCATCCTAATCAAAATTGCTGATCGTCTGCACAATATGCGCACAAGCGAATACTGGAGTGAACAAAAACGCCGCGAAAAAGCGCTGGAGACAATGGAAATCTACGCGCCACTCGCGCACAGGCTTGGAATGCAGAAGGTCAAGTGGGAGCTTGAGGACATTGCGCTACACTGCCTTGACCCGATTGGCTACGCTGAAATTACGGATCAGATTGAGGGGCTTGAGGATGTCTATGTCTCTTTCCTTGAAAACATCAAAGTTAAAATCAGCGAAAAACTGGGCGAGAACCACATCAACGCCGATGTTCAGGGCAGGGTAAAGCATATATATTCAATCTACCGCAAGATGTACAGCCAGAACAAGGCGCTGTCCGAGATATACGACCTGTTTGCGGTGCGGGTCATTGTGCCGGAAGTCATTGACTGCTACAATGTTTTCGGCGTTGTTCACGACACTTATAAGCCCGTTCCGGGACGGTTCAAGGACTATATTTCTACGCCCAAGCCGAATATGTACCAGTCACTGCACACGACGGTTATCGGTCGTGAGGGCGTGCCGTTTGAGGTTCAAATACGTACATGGGACATGCACCACACCGCCGAGTATGGCATTGCTGCGCACTGGAAGTACAAGGACAATGTTCAGAGCGACCAGGCAGATTTTGACGAAAAACTGGAGTGGGTCCGGCGTCTCTTGGAGTCACAGGAGGACACGGATGCCGACGAGTTTCTGAGTACGCTAAAAATTGATATGTTTGCTGACGAGGTGTTTATTTTCACGCCAAAGGGTGACGTTATCAACTTGCCAAGCGGAGCAACGCCGATTGACTTTGCCTATGCAATCCACTCCGCCGTCGGAAACCGAATGACCGGAGCGAAGGCGAACGGGCGGATTGTCGGCTACGATTATCAGCTGCAAAACGGCGACATAGTCGAAATTATGACCTCGAAAACTCCGCACGGTCCGAGTCGCAACTGGCTCGATTTGGCGATGACGAGCGAGGCGCGTAATAAAATCCGACAGTGGTTTAAAAAAGAGAAACGCGAGGAGAATATCGCCGAAGGTCGCGCGCGCTTTGAAGAACACATCAAAAAACTGGGAATTCACATGTCTGACATCACCGACGACGTTTTGCCGTCGATACTCAAGCGAGTGAGCTTCAGTTCACTTGACGAGATGTATGCGGCGATAGGTTACGGTGGCCTTACGTCCATCCGCGCGGCAAACCGTGTCCGCGACGAGCTTGTGCGGCTCGGTAAAATTGTCGAGGGTAAGCCACAACCGCCTGAACCCAAAATGGTCAAAGTACCGAAGCGCACAGAGAGCGGCGTTGTCGTCGAAGGGATAGCAAACTGCCTTGTTAAGCTGTCGCGCTGTTGCTCACCTGTGCCGGGCGACAAAATTGTCGGTTTTGTCACGAGGGGCTACGGGGTAAGCGTACACTGCGCTGACTGCCAGAATGTTGTCGCGCTCGAAAAGGCACACGACAGCGCTCGCTGGGTCAATGTTTTCTGGGCGGAGAAGCCAAAGGAGCACTACGTTGCAGGAATCGAAATAATTGCGCGTGAGAGGCCTAACCTTGTCGTTGAGATAATGAACATTCTGTCCGCCATGCACATTGGCACGAGCGCATTAAACGCACGGAGGCAGGGTGATGGCCACGACGCAGTCAACATCACCGTTGAGGTCAAGCACATAGACGAGCTGCGGATGCTTATCGGCAAGCTCGACGCGATTTCCGGCGTAGAAGCAGTTTCCCGCAAGGGCTATGATAACTAAAGAACAGGAGTGCTGCAATGTCTTACATACAGGAATACGAAAAGTGGATTGAATCCGAAATACTGACCGGCGCGGAGCATACCGAGCTGCTCGAAATTAAGGACGATGAAGTAGAAATTAAAAGCCGGTTTTATGCTCCATTGAGCTTTGGAACGGCGGGGCTTCGCGGTGTTATGGGTATGGGGCTTAACCGCATGAATATCTATGTTGTGCGGCAGGTGACTCAGGCAATGGCGGAGCTTGTTCTCGGCGAAAACCGTGCGTCGGAGGGTGTTGCTATTGCTTACGACTCGCGCATAAATTCAGAGCTTTTCGCAAGGGAGGCTGCGCGAGTCCTTGCGGCGAACGGGATAAAGACACTTATTTTCGACGCTCTGCGTCCGACGCCCGAGCTTTCATTCGCAATTTTACACTATGGCTGCGCGGGCGGGATAAATATTACCGCTTCGCATAATCCCAAGGAATACAACGGATACAAGGCATATTGGGCGGATGGCGCACAGCTTCCGCCAGAGCACGCCGAAAAGGTCGAGCGTGCGATTGAGGGTATTGACATCTTCACTGGTGCGAAGCTCTGTGATTTCGACGAGGCGGCGACGGACGGACGTATTCAGCTGCTCGGCGCGGAGACGGACGAGCTGTTTCTATCACATGTCCTGGCGGAAAGCATTGACCTCGGGCCTGTGAAGCGCTGCGGCGACAAATTTTCACTGGTGTATACGCCTTTCCATGGCGCAGGGTACAAGATGGTGCCAGAGGCGCTGAAACGCGCGGGATTCAAAAACATCTGTTGCGTTGAGGAGCAAATGGTAATCGACGGAAGCTTCCCAACAGTTGCGTCGCCAAACCCGGAAAACCCGGAGGGGTTCGCGCTTGCTATTGCGCTCGCGAAGGAAAAAGACGCTACTGTAATAATCGGCACAGACCCGGATGGTGACCGCGTCGGTGCGGTTGTGCGGACGGGGGATGATGAGTACACGGTACTCAGCGGAAACGAGACAGGTTCGCTGCTTTTGGACTATATAATTTCGGCGCGGCTTCGCGCGGGGAGTATGCCCCAAAGCCCATTCGCGGTCAAGACTATCGTTTCAAGCGAGCTTCCTCGCGCAATTTGCGAGAAAAACGGTGTCGAAATTTATGATACCTTCACTGGTTTCAAATTCATCGCCGAGAAGATAAACGCGCTCGGAAAAGAAGGCAAAAAGTGCATTTTCTCTTATGAGGAGAGCTTCGGCTACCTCTTCGGTGACTTCTGCCGCGACAAGGACGCGGTGACGGCTTCGCTTTTGCTCGCCGAAATGGCGGCGTATTATTTCGAAAGGGGAATGACCCTTGCCGACGCGCTTCAGGAGGTATACAGTAAGTACGGATTCTACGCGGACAAGACAATAAACGTGGTTATGCCCGGAATAGACGGCATTGAAAAGATGGCGGAACTTATGCGAAGCCTGCGTAGTGGAGGAATTTCCTTCCCCGAAGGTATGCAGCCGGAAATTGTCACTGACTATCTAGATGGTACGAAAACCGAAATTGCCGCGGGAGAGGTTAGAAACATTGAACTAAGCGGTTCAAATGTGCTCGGCTATGAGTTTAAGGACGGTGTGCGGCTGATGGTGCGTCCGAGTGGAACAGAGCCGAAAATAAAATTTTACATTCTCAGTGGTGCCCCGACACAGGCGAAAGCCGAGGCGAAGCGTGACATCCTTGCGGAATTTTGCGGGCAATTCGGTGCATAAATTTCATTGAAATAGCGATAAAGAAAGGCGGAGACGTACTTTCTTTATTTTCGAAAAGAAAGGCAATAAAGTTTAACAAGAGGATTAGTTAAGTAAATTTGAGCGAAAGCTTGGATAAATGAAAGGGAGTAAAAATATGTCAATTTTCGAGAAGATGAAGCAAAAACCCTTCAGCTTGACCGACGCGGATATAGCGTGGGTCAAGGAAAAACTGGACGGACTGAGCCTTGAGGACAAGGTAGGGCAGCTTTTCTGCCTTATTGCGCGCGGAGCGGATGACGAAACTGTTGAGGAAATCTTCAACGTCTGCAAGCCGGGCGGTGCGATGTACCGTCCGATGACTGCCGCCGAATGCGTCAGCCTCACTGAAAAATTTGCAAAAACCTCCGATATTCCTATGCTGATTCCCGCAAACCTTGAAAAGGGCGGCAACGGACTTGCCACAGAGGGCACAATGATGGGAAGTCCGACAGCCGTTGCGGCCGCTGGAAAAACTGTCGGAGATGCCTACGAGTATGGTCGCCGCCTCGGTGAAATTTGTGGCGCAGAGGGCTCGGCTGTCGGTGGGAACTGGGCGTTTGCTCCGATTATCGACATCGACTACAACTTCAGGAATCCGATTACGAACACGCGTACCTTCGGCTCGGAGCCTGAAATTGTCCGCGCAGCGGGCAGAGGATATGTCGAAGCTGTACAGAAATACGGTGTAGCCGCCTCCATCAAGCATTTTCCCGGTGACGGAATGGATGAGCGCGACCAGCACCTAGTAACCTCGATAAATTCGATGTCCTGCGAGGATTGGGATAAAACCTACGGCATGGCGTACAAGGATTGTATTGACGCAGGTGCTATGACGGTTATGATAGGCCATATCATGCAGCCTGAATATTCGCGTAAACTTATCCCTGGAATTAAGGATGAGGACATTATGCCTGCAACGCTCGCGCCGGAGCTTATGAACGGGCTCCTTCGCGAAAAGCTCGGCTTCAACGGTCTTATCGTAACTGATGCGACAACAATGGTCGGCTTCACACTGCCGATGGGTCGCGCCAAAGCTGTTCCGTATTCCATTGCGGCGGGCGCAGACATGTTTCTATTTACAAGAAACCTCGCCGAGGATTACGGCTATATGATGGACGGAATCAAAGAGGGCGTTATCACCGAGGAACGCTTGAACGAAGCTGTTGCCCGTGTTCTGGGTCTGAAAGCGGCGCTGGGGCTCAATAAAAATCCCACCCTCCCGACGCTTGAGGAAGCGATGAAGGTTGTTGGCTGCAAAAAACACAAGGACTGGGCGGCGGACTGCGCCGACAAAGCGATAACCCTCGTCAAAGAAGAAAAGGGTGTTCTGCCGATAACCCCAGCCAAATACAAGAGAATTCTCTACTATCCGATTGAGGCGGAGCTGGGCGTTGCGTATTCGGTTCGCGGCGGCGTTTGCGACAAAATTCATGATATGCTTGAGGCCGAAGGCTTTGAATTGACTACGTTTACTCCCGAGGGATACCTTGAAGGCCGTACAAGAACTTTTTCCGACATAACCGACAACTATGACGCGATTATCTATGTTGCAAACCTTGCAACAAAGTCGAATCAGACAACGGTTCGCATCGAGTGGGCGCAGCCGATGGGCGCGAACTGTCCGATCTATGTAAACTCGGTTCCCACAGTGTTCATCTCGGTCGAGAATCCGTACCACCTGCTCGACGTGCCGCGAGTAAAGACATTCATCAATACATATTGCTCCACCGACGAGTCGATAAAAGCCGTAGTAGATAAACTTGTCGGGCGTTCCGAGTTCGTCGGAAAAAGCCCGATTGACCCGTTCTGCGGAATGTGGGACACAAGGCTTTAAGCATTACAGGTTAAACAAGAAAGGCTTCGGGATAACCCGAAGCCTTTTGACTTTGATATCAAGTTTCGCGGTACACGAAATGTTCAACGGAGTCTCTTGGATGCAATAAATACTCTTTGACATTTGTTGGATATAACTCCACGTTTTTCAATTGGGATAACGGAACCCAAATGAAGTCCAAATCAATACGCTCGTTTTCCAATTCATCAAATGCAGAGAAAGTACCGCTCATTGGAATTTGAGTTTTGTCGGCTAGCGATACCGAATAGTACAGCCCGATCTGCTGACAGGGTTTGTTGCCCCAAGGGAAGAAAATTTCTCCGACATATAGCAGTTTATCAACGTAAATATCGGCATGAATTTCTTCTTTATACTCGCGAATCAGGGTTTCTGAGGAAACTTCGCCAAAACTGACATGACCGCCGGGAATGGCGTAGCCGTCATCGCTTTTCGGCTTTTGTAATAGAATATTGCCGTTTTCAATCAATATGCCCGCAACACGGTAAGAAAATATGAAGTCATCGGTTCTGAAAAGAATGTCTCTGCTCATATTTGTGCTCCTTAAAATATATATTAGCCAATAGGCGAAAAACTATCGTTCGGTCTCCCTTTTCGAATTTCTTCCGTAAAATATGTTCAAAACGCGGTCGAGGTCGGGGACGTTGAGACAAATGATATCATCCATAACTGCCTCGATGTCGTAGGGGATTTCAACAGGCTCAAATGCCGCGCCATACTCCGAGACGGTCAGGATTCCGCCGAGCGCTCCACGAAGTCCGGCGTGGGGACAGCCGAGCGCACCAGGGTTTATGCACAGTGTACCTTTTTTATATGTAACATTTGCGGGGTGGTCATGCCCGTAAAGGATAACGTCGCCGAAAATGCCGGACTCGCGGAACATCGCGCCCATTGTCGCAGCGTCGGAAATTCGGGGCGGGCGAGGGAAGTCGGCGAAATGGTTTTTCGTAACATCGGGAAAGTTGGAAACAAAATTCTCGGACGGCGCAGGGTAGTGCCGGACAGCTACCTGCATACCCTCACAGTCAAAGGGAATTTGCCCCGGAAGCGAGCACAGCCATTCTTTGGTTTCATCGGTGAGCTGCAAATGCTGCCACGGATGGTGCGGCTTTTCGCTCTCGTCCATAAAACGGGGAGGGAGCGTGCCGTCGGCAAGATAGCCCTCGTGGTTCCCTGCAACACAAATCAGGTTGTCAAGTGACATCAGGCGTCGCGCGCATTCTTCAGGGCGAGGGCCAATGCCGATTATATCGCCGCAGCAGATGAAATCGGTTACGCCCCTATCGTTGAAATGGTCAAGCAACGCGTCGAGCGCGGCGATATTTGAATGTACATCAGTAAAAACTCCGTAAATTTTCATAGTTAACAACTTTCTCATAAATCTTCAAAGGTCTGTAAATATTTTAGCACCGGCGCGATACAGTGTCAATGTTGCAAAGTGAATAGGCAAGCGCCGCCCCTCATATGTTGTAGAAAGGCATATGAGGAGGATTTTTTGTGGATATTACTATTGTTATAATGTATCTCGGGTTTTTGTTGTTCTACGGAATCTATCAGGGTTTTCGGGTGAAAAGCGCGGGAGATTTCGCCGTGACCGACAAAAAGCACGGGCTTTTTGTCGTGTTCTCCTCGCTTTCCGCCGCGTTTATCGGCGGAGGATTTTCGACGGGAAACGCGACAGAGACATTTTCCTCCGGTGTAGGGAACATTGTCGGGTTGTGGGGTTTTTCGCTGGGGCAGATAGTAGTCGGAGTTTTGATGGTGCGGTGCGGCAGACTTCCCGAAAAAGCTGCGTCGCCAGGCGAAATCCTCTTTTCAGTCTACGGCAAAGCGGGGCAGGTGACAGCGGGAATTTGTTCGGTTCTGCTCTGCGCGGGGATATTGGGGGCGCAAATCGCCGCAATCGGTACAATTTTTCTGGAGCTTTTCAATGTGCCGTATAACATGGGTGTACTGATCGGGTTTTCGGTTGTGATAATTTACTCGGCGGCGGGCGGAATGAACGCGATAATTACGGCAGAAATTTTGGAATTTTTGCTCTTGATGGTCGGAATGCCGCTGCTCGCATTTGCGGCGGTGAAGTTTTCGGGCGGATTTGAGGCCGTAAAAACCGCCGTTCCGCCGGAATATTTCAATCCGATAAACGACAGAAGCGCCCTTTCGCTTATTTCACTTTTTCTGACAATGGCTATTGGCGAGGCACTCACGCCCACGTACTTGCAACGTATGCTTGTTGGAAAGGAACGTAAAATTATGGGTCGCGCGACGATACTTAGCGGAGTAATTTCCATTCCGTTTTTTGTTGTAACCGGAATAGTTGGGCTTGCGGCTTATGCAGTGTTTCCGGAGCTTGAACGAACGCTTGCAATGCCGCACATGGTTTTTACGGTGCTTCCAATTGGTATAAAGGGGCTTGTTATGACGGCGATGCTTGCTATTGTGATGAGTTCGGCGGACGGGCTGCTTTCAAGCGCGGCAATCGGCGCCGTGAGCGACATAATTGCGCCCTTGATGAAAAAGCAGGCTTCGAGTAAGAGCCGTCTGAAAATGATGAGGATGTCAACGGTTTTGATTGGAATTGTGGGGATGGCATACGCTCTTTTGTCGAACGATGTGTTCGGAATTTTGCTTTTCAGCTATTTTGCGTGGGCACCAGTAATGCTTGTACCCACAGTTGCCGCAGTTTTCGGCTTTCGCAGTGGGAAACGGGCGTTTGCGGCTTCGGCGATATGCGGCGCTGCAGTTGCACTTTTGTGGGGTATGTTCATCGAGCCGAAAACCGGAGTGTCGGGAACGCTCGTGGGAACGCTTGCAAGCTTTGCTGTATTTATTACGGTGGGAAGTATGCGCCGTTCATAAATTGTTTACGCCTGATTAAAGAATTCCTATTGACAATCACTGTATGCAGTGGTAAATTGTTGTTAGCACTCTGGAGCTGAGAGTGCTAACCTTTTAGGGAAGAGGCTTTGATATGGCGCTCGGCGACAGGAAAAGGATTATATTAAAGGCAGTTGTCGATGACTATATCAAAACTGCTGAGCCAGTTGGTTCGAAGACCCTTGCGCGAGAGCTTGGAATCGGACTATCCTCCGCTACGCTCCGAAACGAGATGAGTGAGCTTGAGGCTCTTGGCTACCTAGAACAGCCGCACACCTCAGCGGGAAGGATACCCTCGCAGCGCGGATACCGCGTTTATGTTGACGAGCTTATGGACACGCGCCGCCTAGATACGCGAGAGGCAAAGGAGATTGAGCGCGTGCTTGCGAGTAAACTCAGCGAGATTGACCGCCTTATATCGGAGGCGGGACGGCTCGTGGCAAGTATGACACGCTACACAGCGTATGCGGGAGCAATCCGGGCGGACACCGTCCGCCTGAAGCGGGTTGAAATTTTGCCGATAGATTCGCGCACATGCGTAATTGTTGCCGTATTTTCCGCAAACGCTGTCCGAAACACGGTCACTACGCGGCCTTCGGACATGAGCGACGAAAAGCTTGCACGGCTTGCCACAGTGATGAATAGGCACGCGACAGAGCTTGGGGCTGACGGATTTACGGTGACTGTCGCCGTCAACATTTCAAACGAGAGTGGCGCGCCGCTGGCATTTGTCGCCGTTGTCGTCGATTTTCTAAAGGGCGCAGCGCAGTCGCTCGACACCAGCGAGGTTCATGTTGATGGTGCAATGAAAATTCTGGAGCACCCGGAATTTCGCGATATGATCAAGGCGCGCAAGCTTTTGGAGTACCTCTCGGACGGAAGCGCACTGAAAATGCTCCCTGCGCCGGAGGAAACTGGCATAGTTAAAATTATAATCGGCAGCGAAAACCTGCGCGAGGAGCTCAGCGAATCAAGCGTTGTTGCGGCGAGCTACGACCTTGGCGACGGAATGCGTGGTTTGATTGGCGTAGTCGGTCCGATACGCATGGATTATCCGACGGTGGCGGCAAGGCTCGGCTATTTTGCTGAGATGCTTGGCCGCAGAAAGATAGATGACACGAAACACAACAAATGAAAGGTTTGAGTTTGAAAAATGGCGAAGAAAAAGGAAAAAGAGATTCTGGAGGAGGAAGTAAAAACCGATGTCGAAACCTCCCCTGAACCCGATGAAGCGGCTGCGCCGGACGAGCTTTCCCAACTAAAGGACAGCTATCTGCGGCTAGCGGCGGAGTACGACAACTTCCGCAAGCGCACTGCAAAGGAGCGGGAAACACTCTACGTGCTTGCTAAGGCGAGTGTAGTTGAGGCTATGCTTCCCGTACATGACAACCTCGAGCGCGCGATTGCGCAGGAGACGACCGACGAGGCGTATAAGCGCGGAGTCGAAATGATTATGCAGCAGTTTTCCGAGAGTATGGCGCGGCTCGGCGTCAGTGAAATCGAAGCGGCAGGTGCCCCATTCGACCCGGAAAAGCACAACGCAGTTATGCACATCGAGGATGAAAACTTCGGCGAAAACACAGTTGCGGAAGTTTTCCAAAAGGGCTTTGAGGTTGATGGCAAGGTTGTGCGTCACGCCGTCGTCAAAGTCGCAAACTAAAACGTTAATCCGCGGGTAAAACCCGATATTATACAGTAAAATCTCAAAAATTTGGAGGATAAAAATATGGGCAAAATTATAGGAATTGACCTTGGAACAACAAACTCCTGCGTTGCAGTCATCGAGGGCGGCGAAGCTGTCGTTATCGCAAACGCGGAAGGTGCGCGCACAACCCCGTCCGTCGTTGCCTTTTCAAAAGAGGGCGAGCGCATGGTCGGCACAGTCGCAAAGCGTCAGGCAATCACAAATCCGGGGCGCACTGTTTCTTCGATAAAGCGCGAAATGGGTTCTAGCTTTAAAGTTGACATCGACGACAAAAAATTCACCCCGCAGGAAATTTCGGCGATGGTTCTTGCAAAGCTGAAAACCGATGCGGAGGCATATCTGGGACAGCCCGTGACCGAAGCGATAATAACCGTTCCGGCGTACTTCACCGACGCGCAGCGCCAGGCGACAAAGGATGCGGGGAAAATTGCTGGTCTTGATGTAAAGCGCATAATAAACGAGCCGACGGCGGCGGCACTCTCCTACGGAATGGACAAGGAGACAGACCAGAAAATCATGGTTTATGATCTTGGCGGCGGCACTTTTGACGTTTCGATTCTCGAAATCGGAGACGGAGTGCTTGAGGTTTTGGCGACAGCGGGCAACAACCGACTCGGAGGCGATGACTTCGACCAGAAAGTTATGGATTGGCTTGCGGCGGAGTTCAAGCGCTCCGAAGGTGTTGATCTAACCGGCGACAAAATTGCTATGCAGCGCCTGAAAGAGGCGGCGGAGAAAGCGAAAATCGAGCTTTCGGGTGTGACCTCCACCAACGTGAACCTACCGTATATTACGGCGGACGCAACAGGGCCGAAGCACCTCGACATTACCCTCA
>JGI994J12354_10004532_pt1 | contig 12443 bp, 14 predicted proteins | sample IntmicLarv3ML3BL_FD_12354 | JGI IMG/M metagenome (IMG submission 12354)
TAAGCGCGTGCGCCATTTCGAAAGTAAATTTTTTTGTTAAACGGATTGTAGCCATCGCAAATTTTTTGTTCAACAAAAATAAGAAAAAATAAGGACAATACCGAAAATTTGGTGTAACTATTTTACGATTTTATCAAATCGACTATCCATACAAACGCTGAGGTCTGTGGTGATAAATTTTCCGTTATAAAATAAACTGAAAATAGTTGCCGGAGTTGGAGCGGATTGCGCTTGCTCCAAAGTTTCCAATTTAATTGTTTTCAGCGAAAGTTTTCTTTTCGTGGCGGTTTCCGGTAAAACAGTTTTTATATAATATTCGGTAAACGGACAACGGTTGGAGTAGTACGCAACCAATCCTTTTTTCTCCGAACATTCGCCACTCAATACCGAAGCGTTGAATTGCGGATTGGTAGCTTTCGGATTTATTTTTTTTACCAAAAGGCTAAATCCGTTTGGAAGTTTTTCAACTGTCTCAAAACCTTGCAGCAACAGCCATTTTGTGTCGCTCATAAAATGAAATTTTTTAGTTCCGACAACAGTTACCAAGCCATCTTTTTTCTGTTGCTTTGCATCGTCGAGTGCCGATTGCAACAACGCTTTCGCATAGCCTTTTCCTTTGTATTGTCCCGAAACCCAAAAACAATTTAGCATTAAATAATTTGGCGCGCTAACAGGAATCCACGCTTTTTCGGCAACGATATATTCGATAAAAACTTTTGCGCGCTCGTCGAGGCGGCGAAAAATATAGCCGTTCGCAAATTCTTTTTTGAGCCATTCTTTTTTCAGCTCGTAACTTTCCGCGCATTTCTTGTCGGAAAATGCGCAACAAATATGTTCTTTCTCAATATTTTCTTGGTTGAGAGTAATGAATTTTGTGCTCATAGAAAAAAAATGATTTATTTTTTTACCCAACGTTTTAACGTCGGAAAAAATTGTTTCATATTTGCAATAGCTTCATCTTTTGAAAAAGAAAATCCGCTGTCTTTGTTAAACTCAGCCAAATATTGCACGCAATGTTCAATCATTTCCTCCATCGTGCAATCTTGTGTAAACGCTCCGTTGGCGTAGCAATAACAGCAATAGTCTTCGTTTTTGCTTCCATCTTGATTTGTGCCGAATTCTTCTTGTTTTTTCATCGGCATTCCGCAACTTTGACAAAATTTTGCTTCCATAGTATTTGTTTTTATGAAGTTTTGTATGTGCAAATATAACGATATGGCAGAGATAAAAAACAATTATGTTGAAATAAAAAACGAGGCAACGAAAATTTTCGTTGCCTCGCCTACCAAAAAACCAAAACTATGAACTTTTAAATAATTCCTCTCATTTTGTCTTCGAAAGCGGTGAGAGCGGCTTTTGCGCCTTCGCCTATCGAAACAACAATTTGTTTGTATGGTACAGTGGTTACATCGCCGGCAGCATAAATTCCTGTTTGATTGGTGCGACAATGCGTATCAATTTCAATTTCGCCGAAACGATTTGTGTTGACGATATCTTTAAACACACTACTGTTTGGCGACAAACCGATTTGTACAAAAATTCCATCTAACTCAATAATTCGTTCTTGTTCGGTGTCGCGGTTTTTCACACGAATGCCGGTAACTTTTTCGCCATTGCCGATAACTTCGGTTGTTTGCGACGATAGAAAAATTTCTACGTTCGGTAAACTTTTAACTTTTTCTTGCAACACGCGGTCGGCTTTTAGTTCGTTCAAAAATTCAAACACCGTTACTTTTGAACAAATACCTGCCAAATCAATTGCTGCTTCAATTCCTGAATTTCCACCGCCCACAACAGCTACGTGACGACCTTTGTAAAATGGTCCGTCGCAATGCGGACAGAAAGCCACGCCTCGTCCGATATATTCGGTTTCGCCGGAAACGCCCAATTTGCGCCAACTTGCACCGGTCGCGATAATAACAGCCGGAGCAATAAATTTTTCGCCACTATTTACCAATATTATTTTTTCTTTTTCTTCAATCTTTATGTTTTCTACTTGTCGGTGTTCAAATAAGCTGATTTCGTATTCTTGCATATGAGTTCGCAAATTGGCAGCCAATTCTTCTCCGGTTATTTTTGGCACAGAAATTAAATTTTCGATTCCAACAGTTTCTTTTACTTGTCCGCCGATTCGTTCCGCGACAACAGCTACTTTCAATCCTTTGCGAGCAGAATAAATTGCCGCTGCCGAACCTGCCGGACCGCCGCCAATAACAACAACATCGAAATGTTGCGCGGTTTTTTCGATTTTGATTTCGTTTGCGCCGTAACGTGCTTCGAGTTTTGTCAATAATTCGCCGAAATCCGCTTTACCTGAATGAAGTAATTTCCCATCGGAAAAAACCGCCGGAACGCCTTGAATTTTCAACGCTTCCACTTCTTTTTGATAAATTGCGCCATCGACCATTTCGTGTGAAATGTTCGGGTTTAAAATCGCCATCAAATTCAGTGCTTGCACAACATCGGGGCAATTTGTGCAAGTAAGCGATACGTAAGTTGTCAAGTTAATAGCGCCTTTCAGCGATTTTACGCGTTCGCAAATATTTTCGTCGGGAATATTTTTTCCTTTTTGGTCGCTGTTGAGAATAGCTAATAGTAACGAAGTAAATTCGTGTCCGTTCGGAACTCCGCGAAATGTAACGCCTGTGCTTGTTCCATTTTTTAGTAAAGAAAAAGCTAAACCATCGCCGTCTTTAATAACACAATTAATTTTGTTGGAGCAATCGGCAACATCGTTCAGCAATTCTAACAATTCTAACAATTCATTTCTGTTTTCGTGTTGTTGCGCAACGGAAATATCCAAAATATAATCGGCTTGCAAGTTGGCGAAAATATTTTGCAGTTGTTCTTTTGTGGCGTTATCTAACATAATTGTAAATAAAAATTAAAAGTGAAGAGCTAAAATTAATTTAACTCTTCACTACGATTTTTGAATTAAATTTTTCCAACTAAATCAATGCTTGGCTTCAATGTTTGTTCGCCTTTTTTCCATTTTGCCGGACAAACTTCATTCGGGTTTGCTGCAATAAATTGCGCCGCTTCCACTTTTCGTAAAAGCTCGTCGGCATTGCGCCCGATACCATTGTCGTGAATTTCTGCAACTTTAATTTGTCCTTCGGGATTTACAACAAACGTGCCACGATAAGCCATTCCGGCTTCTTCAATCATTACACCGAAAGCGCGACTCAACGCGCCGGTTGGGTCGGCTAACATCGGATATTGAATTTTGCGAATAGTTTCCGAAGCATCGTGCCAAGCTTTGTGTACGAAATGCGAATCGGTACTTACAGAATAAATTTCTACGCCCATTTCTTGAAATTTCGCGTATTTATCAGCCATATCAGCCAATTCGGTAGGACATACAAAAGTGAAATCGGCAGGATAGAAAAAGAAAATAGCCCATTTTCCTTTTAGGTCGTTATTACTAATAGTTTTGAAATTACCATTGTGGTAAGCTTGCACCGCAAATTCCGGAATTTGTGAATTGATAATTGTGTTCATAATTTTAAAATTTAATTGTTATTAATTTTCTTTTTTTGACAAAGGTATTTTGATTAATTATATAAATCAAACTGATATTTTCTATTATTTAATAGATTTTATCTATATTTGTAAAATTAAACTTTAATTGACTTTTTGATATGACTATTCAACAATTGGAATATATTGTAGCGGTTGATAAATATCGACATTTTGCGAAAGCCGCCGAAGCATCGAATGTAACGCAGCCCACGCTAAGCATAATGATTCAGAAATTGGAAGAAGAATTAGATACAAAAATTTTTGATAGATCGGCGCAACCGGTGCAACCTACGGCGCTCGGGAAACGTGTGATAGAGCAAGCTCGCGTAACTTTACGTCATTTTGGATTAGTGCGCGAAACAGTTGAAAGCGAACAAAACGTCGCGAAAGGAAGTTTTCAAATGGGCGTTATTCCTACGATTGCGCCTTATATTGTGCCGGAATTGTTGTATCGTCAAATCGATAATGCGAATGATATCGCGCTTGTAATTAAAGAAAATCCAACATCAATTTTGATTAACGAATTGTTGTCGGGAGCTATTGACGGTGCTTTAATGGCGAGTCCGCTTCATCATTCGCAATTGGTGGAATATCCGTTGTACTATGAGAAATTTTATGCTTACGTTTCTCCACACGATAAAGCGTACAAAAAGCGTACAATTGATTTGGATAAAGTGGATATTAATAATTTGTGGTTATTGGAAAATGTGCATTGTTTTCGTGGACAAATTGAACGATTGTGTCAAAAAAAGCAAGCTATATCGGCGAGCAATCAGGCGGTAAAATATGAGGCAGGCAGTATCGATACGTTGATTCATATTGTTGATTGCAATAACGGAATGACGGTTATTCCCGAAATGTCGGCTATGAGTTTGTCGGAAGAAAAGCAAGAAAATTTGCGCGCGTTCAAAAACTTGACAGCCGTTCGTGAAGTAAGTTTGGTGGTTAGTAAAGAATATGTGCGTAAAACTATGCTTAATACTGTTATGAAAATGATTCGTAGTGTAGTGCCAAAATCAATGCAAGACGAAAAATTGAAACGATTTGTTGTAGAATTATAGTTGATAATATTCTTCTTGTTTGCGCTTCGGTAACTTTTTGATTACTTCTTCTACCGAATGATTGACTAATTCTTTAATCAATTCGTCGGGTACATCGCTTTCTAATGTGACTAAATTCCACAACAAAGTTTTAAAATCTGTTTTGGTAATTCCGTAATATTTTTCGCGCAGCTCAACCGATTTTTCGGGATTGCATTTTAAATCTGCTTTAAATACGCCATCTTTTGGCTCTAATGGAATGTAAGCAAACATTTTATTCATTACTTTAAACACTAAAACATTGTGATTCAGAAACGGCAACGATTCCGAACTTCCTTTTATAGATAAACAGTATTCGCGAAACTCTTCGATATTCATCGTCGAAATATTTATTCCGCTAATCTTGCGGTTGTAATTTTTCCTGTTTTGTGGTCTAATTCCGAGCCGAACAAACTATGCGGAATCATATAAATCAACAGCAATCCCGTTACTGCAATGATTGTCCACACGCGCGAAGGTTTTTTGAAATTTTTCCAAATAGCAAAAGCGAAAAGTAATAAAATGAGCAATGTTTTGTTGTCTGTTAAATCCCAACCAAAAGGAACGCCTGCCCAATAAACTCCAAACGCGTATTTTTGAACAATGCAGCCTAATATCATTCCTCCGAAAAATAATAAAATGCCGCTCCAAACTAATATTTTGGAAAAATTTCCAAACCTGAATAATGCTTTCAATCCGGCGACAACAGCCAAAAGCATAGCGGCGAACATAAATAAAATATGAGAAATTAACCAAGTTGCAGGAACAGAATCTTTGTATCGAGCGGTTACATAAGGCGATTCGTAAGTGTTTTCGCCATCGGTTAAAATAATTTTGTAAACAATTTTTCCGGCTGCTTTTTGTGCAGGAATAGGAGCGAACAAACCATCGGCGGTTTTCAATAAAGTATCAATCGTGAATTTTTCGCCCGACGGATATATGCGGTGATAGACTATTCCGCTCAGCGTCGAATCTGAAATTTTCAACAAAAAACCATTGTGATTCTTGGTTTCCAAACTGCGCAATAATTTTATCGGAATCGTTTTATCCGCGAAAATTATTTTTTCTTTCAGCGGATTGGTGGGTCCTGTCATTCGTTGAAATACCGCAGCGCTTACGGTTAAAAGAATTGCTAAAATCCAAATGGAAATAATTTTTAAAATCTTCATTTTATAAATCTGCTTTTATTGTTTTTGTTTCTCCTTTGCGTTGTATAATAATTTCAACCGAATCGCCTTTTTTAAACGTGTTCATTGCTTTCATATAGCTTTCAATATCGGTCACTTTTTCTGTGCCGATTTGCATAATAATATCATTTTTCAACAAACCTGCTTTTTCGGCAACGCCGCCAACACGCACGCCGCTAATCGTCATGCCAATTCCTTCGGACGAATGATCGGGCATAATTCCCAAAGTTGTTTTTATGCTACCCATTGATAATTGCGGATTTCCGACTGCTTGATAATCTAACGTTTGATTTTTTTTGCTCAATAATTGAGCAATAGAAATTACAAAATTAGAAATGTCGGAACAGCCTTTTAGGTTGATAAATTCCACATCATCTTCCGGCGTGTGATATTGCTCGTGAATAGAAGTGTGGAAAAATAATACAGGAATACTATCCGCGTAAAACGAAGCGTGGTCGCTGGGACCAAAGCCGCTGCGCTCGCGTTTGATTTGAAAAAACGGCTGAAAATTTTTGTCGTACGCGACAGAAATCAGCGAATCCATTTGCGTGGCAGTGCCTGTGCCGCTTACTGTCAGAATGGAATCCAATCGTCCGATCATATCTAAATTAATCATCGCTTTGATTTGCCGTAAATTTATCGGCGCGTTTTTTACAAAATATTTTGAGCCGAGCAGCCCCATTTCTTCTGCCGAAAAAGCGACAAAAATAATACTTCTGTCGGTTTCGATTTTGCTTAATATTTCGGCGCAAGCCAACATAGCAGCCACGCCCGAAGCGTTGTCGTCGGCGCCGTTGTGAATTGCCGAAGTATCAGGTTTGCGACTTCCCGAGCCGTAACCGCCCATTCCCAAATGATCGTAATGCGCGCCAATCACAATATATTCGTTGGGCAAGCTAATTCCTTTTTTATAATAAACTATGTTTGTTGCTTGTATCGTTTTTTTATTTTTTTTTGGGAGAAAAATTTCAAATTCTTGTAGTCCATTTTCGCAAAGTGGCGTGTAATTATATTTTGAAAATTGCTCGGAAATATAATTAATTGCTTTTTGGCAGCCTTCTGTTCCGGGTAAACGTCCGCCCAATTCGTCGGAAGCTAAATAATAAATATGTTTGCGAAGATTTGCCGTATCGATACTTGAATTTTGCGCGCTGATAGATAACGAACTAACGACAAAAAACAGGATTATAAAAAATATTTTTTTCATTTAAATAATAAAATTTCGACAAAGGTAAGGATTATTGTCAAGTGTTTCCTCCTCTTTTGTTGGTATTTCCTCATAATTTTCAATAGTTAGTTTTTGGGATTTTTAATCATCTTTGTTTTTCAAAAAGATTTTGTACTTTTGTGAGTTATATAAATGTTGAAATAAACTATGGGGAAAATTATCGCAATTGCTAATCAAAAAGGTGGAGTAGGGAAGACTACTACAGCAATCAATTTAGCTGCCGGCTTGGCGGTGCTTGAAAAAAGAGTATTGCTTATCGATGCCGATCCGCAAGCAAATGCTACGTCGGGTTTCGGTTTTGATACGAAATCGATTGCCGGCGATACGATTTATGAGTGTTTAATCGGCGAATTTGATGCCGGACAAGCACGATTGGAAACCGAAATTAAAGGTTTGCAGCTTATTCCATCGCATATCGATTTGGTGGGTGCTGAAATAGAAATGTTGCAAATGCCTAATCGAGAAAAGGTTTTGAAAAACGTGTTGGATAAAATTTCCGATAAATACGATTATATAATTATCGATTGCTCGCCTTCTTTGGGTTTGATTACAGTAAACGCGCTTACGGCGGCTAACTCAATAATTATTCCTGTGCAATGTGAATTTTTTGCCTTAGAAGGATTAGGGAAATTATTGAACACCGTTAAAATTGTGCAAACTCGCCTCAATCCCGATTTGGAAATCGAAGGATTTTTATTGACGATGTACGATGCTCGTCTTCGCTTGGCAAATCAAGTGGTAGATGAAGTACGCCGCCATTTTCCGAATATGGTATTTCAAACCGTTATTCAACGCAATGTAAAACTGAGCGAATCGCCATCGTTTGGAAAACCTGTAATATTATACGATGCAGCATCGATAGGCAGCAACAATTATTTAAACTTAGCAAAAGAAATTTTGTATAAAAACGAACAGCAATGAAAAAAGCGGCATTAGGAAGAGGATTAAGCGCTTTGATTGCCGACGCCGATACGGTTACACCGCGCGCCGAGCGAAAAGAGCCATTTCAGGAATCACCCAAAGAATTTAACGGCGATTCGGGAATTGAAATAGAATTAGATGCTATTGAACCAAATCCCAATCAGCCACGTAAATATTTCGATAACGACGCGCTGCAAGAATTAGCTGATTCGATCAAAAATTTAGGCGTTATTCAACCAATTACAATTCGTAAAATTAAACAAGGCAAATATCAAATTATCAGTGGCGAGCGGCGTTATCGCGCTTCACGCATTGCAGGACTGACAACCATTCCTGCTTTCGTTCGCTCTACCGATGACGAAGATGTATTGATGTTGGCTTTGGTCGAAAATATTCAACGAGAAGATTTAGATGCCATTGAAGTGGCACTTAGTTATCAACGCTTGATGGACGAGTGTCGATTGACGCAAGAAGAAATGAGCGACAGAGTCGGAAAAAAACGTTCGACAGTGGCAAATTATTTGCGCTTATTAAATCAGCCGGCAGAAATTCAAGCGGCGGTGCGTGAGCGTAAAATAACTATGGGACACGCTCGCGCGGTTGCCGGATTATCCGAACCTAAAAAACAACTTGCTATTTTCCGCAAAGTTATTGATAAAGGACTTTCGGTAAGGCAAGTAGAGGAGATGGTGAAGAAAATGACACAACCGCCGGCAGCGAAAAAAACTTTGCCCGACTTGCCCGACAATTATATGCTTTTGATTGAAAAATTAGAACAATATTTTAATTCGAATATCGCTATCAAACGAAGTGAAAAAGGTGGTGGCAGCATTACCATTCACTTTGCAAACGATGGAGAAATCAACGATTTTATAAATCGCTTGAAATAGAGTAAGAATCGTGAAGAAATTTCTTTTAGCCATATTTCTTCTGAGCTTATGCCAAATATCGTTCGCTCAATTGAAAGACCCCGAAAAAAACGAAGCGGGGAAAAACTTTTGGTATGGGCTTCTCGGTCGCGACTCACTTTCTATATCGCGAGTTACTGCGGCTTCGGTAATATTGCCGGGTTATTCGCAAGCTTACAATCGCGATTATTGGAAAATTCCAATCGTGTGGGGCGGCATTGGTGGACTTATTGGTGGCGGCATTTACAACAACAATAAATATCACGATACGGGCGATTCTCGTTATCGAAATCAACGTGATTGGTGCTATATTGGCGCTGCTTTTATTTATTGGGGAAGTTTGGTGGACGGCGTGGTGTCATATAATACCGGAAAAGATGTAGTGCCTGCGCGCGCAACGCTTTATTCAGCTTTGTTTCCCGGATTAGGTCAAATCTATAATGGTGATTATTGGAAATTGCCAATTATATACGGCGGTTTAGCTTTTACAACCTATTTAGCGGCACTACAAGATTCTCAATACAAGCGTTTTCGCACGGCATATAATTTACTTACCGATGACGACCCAACGACAATTGATGAATTTGAGGGAAGGCAGAGTGCAAACAATCTCAAATACCTTCGCGACGATGCTCGTCGCAGTCGCGATTATGCGATTATGTTTACTGCTTTGGTCTATGTGTTGAATATTATAGATGCGAATGTTTTTGCCACCTTAAAAGATTTTGATGTGAGCGACGATATTTCGCTTAGAATAAGACCTTCTGTTTTGAATTACGATAATTTTGCTTCGAGTAATGCTTATGGTAATATGGCAATTGGTATGCAAATGCAATTTACATTTTAGAAAATATCTTTTTAGTTATGAAAAAAATCATTTTACTATCTCTTTTTTTTACAGCAACAGCGACATTATGTAACGCGCAAATTCAAACTACCGCCGTATCGAACGATACGATTGAAAACCCCGGACAAATGATTTTGATTGATGGCGATGAAGTAATAAACCCCGACCAAAATAATAATTTAGATAGTTTGCTTTCGATATGGTATTTGCAACGTGCTTTGCGCGACACGATGGATATTTCGTTTGAAGAGAATTATTTAATTGCCGATTTGCCCGATTCAATATATATCGAACGACTGAAACGAATTCCGACACTTATCGATTTGCCGTACAATCATTTGGTGCGCAACAGTATTATATTTTACACACAACGAAATCCCGAAAGGTTGGAAATGATGTTGGGACTTTGCCAATATTATATGCCGATGATAGAAGAAGTGTTTGATGGTTATGGATTACCGCTCGAACTTCGCGCAATGGCTGTGATTGAATCGGCAATGAATCCGCGTGCTGTATCGCGTGCAAAAGCAAAAGGAATGTGGCAATTTATGTATCGTACGGCATTATCGTATAATTTAAAAATAAATTCGTTTGTCGATGAACGTTTAGATCCTGTTGCTTCTACCGATGCAGCCGCTCGTTTTTTGCGAGATTTACACGGCATTTTTGGCGATTGGTCGTTGGCAATTGCGGCGTATAATTGTGGCGCCGGAAATGTAAACAAAGCCATTCGTCGTGCCGGAGGAAAACGCACTTTTTGGGATATTTATCCTTATTTGCCGAGAGAAACACGTGGTTATGTGCCGGCTTTTATTGCCGCTACTTATTTATTGGAATATCATAAAGAACACCGTCTGTCGCCGAAAACAATCAGTATGCCGTCTCAAGTCGATACGTTTATTGTAAATAAAATGTTGCACTTTGAGCAAATATCCGAAGTAATCGGAATTTCGGTTGATGAATTGCGCGACTTCAATCCGCAATATATGCACAACATTATTCCGGGCACGTCTGCCACTTATTCGTTGAGTATTCCTTCGGAATATACAAGTTTGTTTGCCGAAAAAGAAAATGAAATTTATAAGTATAAAGACAGTATTTATTTCAATCAAAATATTATTCGCAACATTGCGCAAAGCCGACCGGAAACAGTTGCCGGACGCACTATTCACCGCGTTCAACGTGGCGAAACTTTGGGCTCTATTGCTTTAAAATATCGAGTAAAAGTATCCGATTTGCAGTATTGGAATAATTTGGGAAAGAAAACACAAATTCGCGCAGGACAAAAATTAGTCATAAACGCGAAAAGCGCGCCAAAAGCCACTACGACAACGTCTACAACTGCAGCGGCAAAAGGCTCTCAGCCAATTCCGGCAAATGGTACACATACTGTTAAAAAAGGAGAATCGTTGTGGAGCATTGCGCAACTATACGACGATATTAGTTTCTACGATTTGATGCAAATCAACGGATTTACGAAAAATACCAAACTCAAACCCGGCGATAAAATTAAAATTAAGAAATAGGTTTTTAGATTTTAGAAAATAGATATTAGAATGTAGATTTAAAGCAAAAGGGCGAAAATTTTTTTTCGCCCTTTTGCTTTTTTTGTCGTTCTCGCCCTGTAGAAATGCTAAACATGTAACGAATTATTTGACTTCTACAGCACCGACGAAATATGCAGATTTTTGTTGTTTGTCTAAAAATTTTTACCTTTGTGTACACAAATAAGTGCACAAATTGAAAAATATACGATTATGGCGGCAGTACAAATAAGCAGTAGAGAATTTCGGAATAAGCAAAAAACATACTTTGACCTTGCTAGCGCCGGAACACAAGTTATCGTTAAAAGAAACAACGAGCAATTCCTTGTTACACACGTTCGGCAGGAAGATATTACAATATCGCCTAAAATGGAAAAAGAAATAGAAATGGCGATAAAGCAAGCACGAAACGGAAATGTGATAACAATTAAAAATCAGGAAGAGTTAAATTCATATCTTGAAAATTTGTGAAATACAAATTAAAAATAACACCAAAAGCCGATAAGGATATTCAGGCATTGAAACGGAGTGAGCCTAATGCGTTCAAGAAACTTTGTACACTTCTGTATGAATTGACCGAGCACCCAAAAACCGGAACAGGTAAACCCGAAATATTAAGAAAGGCAGATGGAATTTATTCTCGAAGAATAACGCAAAAACACCGCTTAGTTTATTTGATTGACGATGATTTTATAATCGTTCTTGTGGCTTCTGCATACGGACATTATAATGATAAATAACTCACAATCCATACGCCCGTGGGCAAAATAACAGTATCGCCGAGCGCAGAATCTGTTTTCGTTTGGCACGAGATTCCTCGACTACGCTCGGAATGACGTGCATTGTGGTGTTTGAAAAACAAAAGGGCGGCGCAAAGCGCCGTTCTTTGTTTTTTAAAACTTGATTTCTACCTGATAAATAAGAAAACAACCTGAGTAACACGCATAGCAAGAAAACATACAACCTGCTTACCTGATTATTACGAACAAAGCAATCAGGTAAGCAGGTAAAGGGATATGAGGCGACAGTGGTTACTAGGTTGTTTTGTATAGAACAGTCAGGTATAAATCAGGTTTGTATTTTTGCGTTTGTCACAGATTATAAATCATAAGTGTTCGAAACCTTGTTTCTTTATGATTTTTTTAGAATGTTTTGTCTTTTTTTACAATAAAAGTTGATAAAAAGAACTGTTTTGGCATTGTAAATT
>JGI994J12354_10004533_pt1 | contig 12441 bp, 9 predicted proteins | sample IntmicLarv3ML3BL_FD_12354 | JGI IMG/M metagenome (IMG submission 12354)
GGACGGCTGATAGCGGCTCACCCTCATGGCGAACAGCGAAAAGCCCACACTCAAAATAGAGGTTATGACCGAAATCGCTATATATAAGAGCACCGGTATGGGCGCGAGTAACGGGAGGTCTGCCCGTTCAACCAAAGCAACCAAAGGGCCCAGGTACGCGCTTTGAGCGAGAACCTCTATCGCATTGTAAAACGGCCGCATGATTGCGCTGGATAAAAAGACCAGCAACAGATTGAACCCCCAATACACGGCGGCGACAAGGAACGCGTTGTGGGGCTTCGTGGCCGTCATGGCGAGTTTGGCATTGTACTTAATTGCTGATCTGTTTATCTCCATAGTGAGTAACCACACCTTTGCTTTTAATTTCCGGCGAGCCTGAGCTTGATTCCACTAATATACTATCACACAGCCGGGTATAATACAATCTCGTATCATGTATATTGTGTATTATAAAAAGTTATATAAAAAAAGGTTTTTCTCTTGACAGTTCCCTGTAAGTGTATTACTATATATATGGAGCAAGAACTATGCGGCACAAGATGTTGTGCCATTCCCACCAAAAACTTGCTTTTGACGGGAATAGTCCTCACTCTGGTGAGATTGCTTATGAAACCCACTTTTGGGATTTTATTCGGGGAGAATAAAAAGGCCTTTATCGGAAAAGGACGAGGACGCGGATTCTTTTAACAGGCTGCCACAACACAAGATGTTGTGTTTTTTTATCGACTAAATTGAACTTTTCGGGGGTAATACAATGGCAATTACGAGCATAAAGAAGAGAGACGGGCGTACGCTCCCTTTCGACAAGGACAAGATAGCGGAAGCCATATGCAAAGCGTTTGATGCCACATACAAGCCGGGCAGCGATGAGATATCGGCAAAGCTTGCCGACGAGGTTTGCTCCATCCTTGAGGTCGAGGGAATACTGGAACCGGATGTTGAGCATGTTCAGGACGTTGTTGAGCGCGTCCTCATGGACAATGGGTACGTTCAGACCGCCAAGGCATACATATTGTACCGCTCTGAGCGCAACCGTATACGTGAGATGAACACGCGCCTCATGCAGAAATATGAGGAAATCACCTTTTCCTCCGCGAGCGAGAGCGACATCAAGCGCGAAAACGCCAACATAAACGGCGACACCGCGATGGGAATGATGCTGAAATACGGGCAGGAGGGCGCGAAGCAGTTCTACGACATGTTTGTGCTCAATCCAAAGCACGCGCAGGCCCACAAGGACGGCGACATCCACATCCACGACCTTGACTTCCTGACGCTCACAACCACCTGCACGCAAATCGACATCATAAAGCTCTTCTCCGGCGGTTTTTCGACGGGACACGGCACGCTGCGTGAGCCGAACGACATCGCCAGCTATGCCGCTCTCGCGTGCATCGCCATTCAATCCAACCAAAACGACCAGCACGGCGGCCAGAGCATTGTGAACTTCGATTATGGCATGGCCGAGGGCGTGAAGAAGACCTTCAAGCGCGTCTACAGGCAGAATCTTGCGAAAGCGCTCATGCTCTGGAAGGGCGTTGAAGACCCCGAGGATGACATCAAGGCCACAATAATCAAAATCGAGAACGAGACGGGGCACTATCCGAGACTCGGAGATTCGGGGGACTATCTGGAGTTCGAGCTCCCGATACTCATTGAAAAATACGGCGACGAGGAGCAGATGAAAAAGGCTCAGGACGTTGCAATGCACTACACCGTGAAGGACGTCGACAGGGCGACATATCAGGCCATGGAGGCTTTCATCCACAACCTGAACACGATGCACTCCCGCGCCGGAGCGCAGACACCGTTCTCCTCGATAAACTACGGCATGGACACCTCCCTTGAGGGCAGAATGGTCATAAAAAACCTCTTGCTTTCAACAGAGGACGGACTTGGAAACGGCGAGACCGCCATTTTCCCGATACATATTTTCAGGGTGAAAAAGGGCGTTTCCTCCGACCCCGGCGACCCGAACTATGACCTTTTCCAGCTCGCGTGCCGCTGCTCGGCGAAGCGCCTGTTCCCGAATTTCTCTTTTCTGGACGCCCCATACAACGCGAAATATTACGTTGAAGGCCGTCCCGAGACTGAGATTGCATACATGGGCTGCCGCACGAGAGTCATCGGAAACGTCAACGACCCCGAGCGCGAAATCAGCAACGGCCGCGGAAACCTGAGCTTCACATCGATAAATCTTCCGCGCATCGCCATTAAGACAAAGGGCGATATCTCGATGTTCTTCGAGGAGCTCGACCAGAAATTCAACCTCGTCGTCGAACAGCTCATGGCGCGTTTTGCGATACAGGCCGGTAAAAAGGTGAGGAACTTCCCGTTCCTCATGGGTCAGGGTGTCTGGATTGACAGCGAGAAGCTCGGCTACGATGACGAAGTCGGAGAGGTTTTGAAGCACGGCACGCTTTCCGTGGGCTTCATCGGCCTTGCCGAGACCCTGAAAGCCCTCACAGGCTCCCACCACGGGGAGAGCGTGCAGAGCCAGAACCTCGGACTTGAGATAATAGCCCATCTGCGCGCGCGCTGTGATCAGGAGAGCGAGCGTCTGAAGATGAACGTCACCCTGCTGGCGACCCCGGCGGAGGGACTTTCCGGCCGCTTCGTGGGCATCGACCGCGAAAAATACGGCTCTATCCCCGGAGTTACCGACCGCGAATATTACACGAACAGCTTCCATATTCCCGTGCATTACCAAATAAACGCGTTCGACAAAATCAGGCTCGAGGCGCCTTACCACGCGCTCACGAACGCGGGGCATATCAGCTACGTCGAAATGGACGGTGACCCGACAGACAACCTCGAGGCTTTCGAAAAGGTCATCCGCTACATGCAGGAGTGCGGAGTGGGCTACGGCTCCATAAATCACCCCGTCGACCGCGATCCCCTCTGCGGCTTCACAGGAATCATCAAAGACGAGTGTCCGAAATGCGGCCGCCACGAGGACGAGGGTGAAATCGGCTTTGAGCACATTCGGCGCATAACCGGCTATCTCGTCGGCACACTTGATAATTTCAATAACGCGAAAAGAGCTGAGGAACGGGACCGCTTAAAACACATGTAAAATAACTTAAAAAATGGGCGGACGAATGGCTCTCTGAGAAAAGACCGTGTCATTCTGAGCGTAGCGAAGAATCTTTCCATAAGATCCTTCACTACATTCAGGATGACAGTTTTCTCATTAATGGAGCGTTTTAAATGCCTGCCTTTTATATCGGAGGAAAGTATGAGAATTTCCGACTATATCCAGGATTCTATCGTCGACGGCCCCGGCCTTCGATTCGTGCTCTTTGCTCAGGGCTGTCCGCATCAATGCCCGGGCTGCCACAATCCCGCGACGCACGACCCGGACGGCGGGCGCGAGGAATCCGAAGCTGATATCATAAACGAAATGCTGCGGAACAAGCTAACGGACGGGATAACGCTATCCGGAGGTGAGCCGTTTGCACAGGCGAAGTCCTGCGCCGTCATCGCCCGCGCCGCGCGTGAGGCCGGGCTGAATGTTTGGTCATACAGCGGCTACACCCTCGAGGAGCTGCTCGCCTCAAATGACGCGGACATATTGGAGCTTCTCAGCCTGACCGACGTGCTCGTCGACGGGCGTTTTTATCTGCCCGAGCGAACCTTGAATCTGAAATGGAGAGGAAGCCGAAATCAAAGGCTGATTTCTGTGCCTGAGAGCCTTGCCATTCGCTCGGCTGTGCTGTATGATAAATAATCAGAGGTCAAAAATCCGAGGAAAGGAACCTGGCTTAATGGGAGAATATACGTTAAGGGTTACTTATGATGAAGAAACCCGGGTGCACACGACACCCGGAGAGAAAAATCTTCTGGAAGAGCTGCGCGCTTTAGGATACAGCGGAATATCAGCCCCCTGCGGCGGCAACGGTACCTGCAAGCGTTGCACCATCATCGTCTCGGGAAAGGCCGTCAAGATAGGGGAGACGGAGCCTGAGAGCTTATCGGACGCGGAAATTCCCTCCTGCCGGTACACCGCGGCGGGAAATCTTGAAATCATCATCCCTAAATTTGAGAAAATGGAGATAATGACAAACGGCGCGGGCAATATTGCAGGCGGCGGTGACGGACTGGGAATAGCTGTCGACATCGGCACCACGACAGTCGCAGCATTCCTGTATGACCTCGCGACGGGCGAGAGGCTTGCCGTGGAGAGCGGAAGAAACGCCCAGCGCGCCTACGGAGCAGACGTCATATCTCGCATACAGTTCTGCGCAGAGGAGGGTGGCCTTGATCGCCTGACAGGCGTTGTAAGAGCACAGCTCGACGCCGCGATTGACGCGCTCTGCGCGAGAACGGGTCGCGCGCGTGCTGATATCACCGTCGTCTCCATTGCGGGGAACACGGTTATGCAGCACATCTTCCAGGGGCTTTCTCCCGTGAAAATCGGAGTTTCTCCTTTCACGCCTGAAAGTCTGTTTGGGGAGATTTACGCCGCCTCGGAGTTTTTTACAGGTTTACATAACAACGCAATTTTATATCAGACTCCCGCTCTTGCGGGCTATGTCGGCGGAGACATCACGGCGGGTCTCTATTCCTCAGGCGCGTGGCTTGAGACGGGGGACTGCCTCTTCATCGACATCGGCACAAACGGCGAAATGGGTCTTGGCAACAGCGGAGGCTTCGTCACCTGCGCGACCGCTGCGGGGCCTGCGTTCGAGGGCGCTGAGATTGAGTGCGGCATGGACGGCTCCGTGGGCGCAATAAGCGTGGCCGCCTTCGAAAACGGCGGGATCACGTTTGAGGTCATCGGCGGGGGAGAACCGACAGGAATATGCGGCTCGGGGCTCATAGACGCTCTGGCTGCGCTTTTGAAGAGCGGTGTGGTGCTGGAGTCGGGCCGAATGGTATCTCCGGAGGACGCGCCCGAGGGGATGCGGGACGCGGTACGCCGAATGGAAGACGGAAAGCTCCGGTATTACTTCACGGACAAGGTCTATATCTCAGCGGAGGATGTGAGGCAGCTCCAACTCGCGAAAGCAGCGATACGCGCCGGAATCGAGACGCTGATGGAGCAGCGCGGAAAGGTCTATGACGACGTTGCCTCAGTCATGATAGCGGGGGGCTTTGGCGCTTTCATGAATGTCCGGAGCGCGGGTATAATCGGCCTCCTGCCGCCGAAGCTTCTTGATAAGACCTCGCACGTCGGCAACACGGCGGGCGCGGGCGCGGCGCTCGCGCTGCGTGAGGCGGCGAGAGGGGCGCTGAGTGGCCTGACAGACAGATGCGACTACCTTGAACTGTCCTCTTCGGCGCTGTTCATGGACAAATATATTGAATGTATGTTATTTGATGAAGTGGAAGATGTGGTGTGAAAGGAATGGATTTTTAAATGAATATGGACAAATATATAGCGCTCGCGATGGAGTGCGGCTTCACGCACGCGAAGGAACTGGACCCCTCAACTCTCGAGTTTTTGCCCGAGGTACGGGATATGTGCGCGGCGGGGAAGTGCCGCAGCTACGGGACAAACTGGTCTTGTCCTCCCGCCTGCGGTGAATTAGACGAGTTAGAGAACAAATGCTCCGAATATACGAGCGGCGTTATACTTCAAACCGTCGGATACAGGGAGCATGAATTTGATTTCGAGAGCTTCATGGACGCCGGGAAAAAGCACGGCAAAACATTTGAAAGCTTTTATGAAAAGCTCCGCGAAATGGGCACTGACGTCCTGCCGATGGGCGCAGGCGGCTGCCGCAGATGCGAAAAATGCACGTATCCCGACGAGCCTTGCAGATTTCCGGAGAAGCTGACGCCGTCTATGGAGGCCTGCGGCCTGCTCGTGAGCAAGGTGTGTCAGGACAACGACATTCCGTACTATTACGGCAAGGACACGATAGCCTACGTTGCCTGTTGTCTTTTCAAATAACTGCCGGAGGTTTGAGATATGCGGAAACTGAGCAGAGAGTCTTTCGAAGAGATTCGCACATGGACCTATCGGAACGCGCGGCAAATAGAGCTTGCTTCGTGGCAATACGAATTTGAAAACGGCAGTCGTGAGGCCGTTGCATCGGCGCTGTCACGCTATCAAAACCGCGATGGCGGATTCGGCAACGCGTTGGAACCCGATTGCTGGAATCCCGAGTCCTCACCGTATACGACGCTGCATGCGATTGATAAATTGAGCAGCGTGAACTTCACGGACGCAGACCACCCTGTTATGCAGGGAATAATCCGTTTTCTTGAAAGCGGCAAGTATTTCAATGGTAACGGGTGGCTGTTCAGCATACCCTCCAACAACAATTACCCCCGCGCGCCGTGGTGGACATATGACAACGAGGCCAGTGCATCTGAGCACCTCGGCGTCACGCTGGGATTAGTTTGTTTTATTCTGAAATTTGCCGCAAAGGAATCAAAACTGTATAATTTAGCGTTTTCGCTCGCAGAAAATCTGGTTTTGAAAGTAAAAGAGCTGGATAATGTGGATGACATGGGTATATCCGCATATTGCACCTTGCTCGAAACCTTGAGCAAACTCGGATTATCTGCGCAATTTGACATGGAACGTCTTTCGGCCGCTTTGAAAGAGCTTATTGACGAAGCGATTGTGAGGGACGTCTCACAGTGGGGCAATTACGTGGTGAGGCCCTCTCAGTTCATAATGTCTCCCGATAGTCCGTTTTATAATGGGAATGAGGATATAGTCGGGAAAGAGCTCGACTATATTATCGACACAAGACCTAGTAACAGTGTCTGGGGAATTACATGGCATTGGTGGGATAATTATGAAAAATATCCCAGGGAATTTGCGATTTCTGAAAATTGGTGGAGAGCGCATGGCGCGATTGAAAGGCTGAAATTCCTGCGGAATTTCGACAGGCTGGATTGACAAAAAAACGGGGCGCGGTTTTAAGCCGCGCTCCGTTTTTTGCGTCACAAAGCAAGTTTTTTATTGTCCCGCCAGATAGACCTTGACGTCAGAGGCGAAATTGCTCACGCTGTAGCACACCAGCACCGTGTCAATGTCGTTCTGCTCAATGTAGTCGTGGACACTGAGGATGTAATACCGAAGGTCGAGAAGGTGTATCTCAGAATAATGCTCAAGCAGGAAAGGGGTCAGGCTGTCCATGAATGAATCGCGCAGGATGAGTATTTTGCCGCCCGGATTTCCCGTCATTATCTGGAGCTTCGGGGTGTTTCCACCCATGAACATCGAGTACTTGTCCTTTTTTTCAAGAAAGCTCTCGTCATATAATTTCCCCTCCATTGAACTGCCCGTCGGGAAATTCGTCACCTCGATATTTTCGCCCGGCTCGACAAAAATTTCAATGGAGTCCGGCTCAACCCACGCAAAGCCCGAGGAGGAATAAACCGTGCCATAGAACTCGTCCGAGACTGTTCGGCGGGCGTATGAGGACAGGGGAGAGGGGGATAGTCCGAGGGACCCCGCCAGCTTTTCGTATCCGTAATAGGCGCCGAGCGTCGTCCAATGATGGTCTGTTTTGTAGAAAATATATTCCGAAGCGTGCGCGTCAAGCGCGGAATGCATGTCTATTGTCGCGGGCTGCGCCTTTTCGTATATATATGATATCAATTCGGCCTGGCTGTAGTTCGGCGCGTCGGATGGCAGCTTGCCGCGCCAGATTTCGGGTACACCCGGCACAAGGGCGAAATAGACGGGAACTCCCGCGGTCTCCGCAAGGCGGTTGACGGCGGCGATGTTTGCGTCGACCATTTTGTAATCCGGTTTTTCGTAGCGCTCTATCAAGGTTCCGTCGGAAGCGAGATAGACGTCGTTGTTTTCCCTCTTCCCGAGTGAGAGCTCGGCGCGGGCTTTCATCTCAGTCCATGAGTCGCGGAGAACGAACTGATCCATGACATAGTTTTCAAAATTCTTCGTAAATGCGCCTGAGGCCAGATCCTTCAGGCTTAATGCGGGAAGCGTTTGCAGATAGCGGTTCTCCCGCTCCGAAAAGTCGCGCGACGGAATCGCGAGATTTGCTATAAAAATCCCCGCTATAAACAGGCAAAATATCAATATTTGAATAAATGACGCGCGTTTTGACACTTTATTGTCCATCCCTTATCTCCTAAAATCTTGCGTACATAAACGGGCTGTATGAGTTATCGACGAGATAGGCGGTCGAGAGTATCAGCACGATAATTATGAACAGGGGAGTCAGGATGGCCTGAGCCTTGCGGTTCATTTTGTCGTACAATTTTTTCCAAAATTCAGTTGCGCCTAATACGGCGATAATGAGGATTATCGCAAAATTTGCGAAGTAATATATATCCGCCTGCGCGAAGAAGCCGGCTCCCGCGATTCCGAACATCGCCTTGAAATAATCCCCGACGCGCGAAAACGAGTTGAAGTCGAAGAAAACCCAACCGCACATAACAACAACGAGGGTGTACAGGTGCTGAAAAAATCCCGGGATTTTTTCAAAGAATCGCAGCAGGAACGCCTTTTCCGCCATCAGGAATATAGCATAATACAGCCCCCAGAAGAGGAACGTCCAATTCGCCCCGTGCCAGAAGCCCGTGAGCGCCCAGACGATGAGGATGTTCAGAAATTGCCTGAAAATGCCGCAGCGGTTGCCGCCCAATGGGATGTAAACATAGTCCCGGAACCATGTTCCAAGGCTCATGTGCCATCTGCGCCAGAATTCCGTGATGCTCTTTGAGATATAGGGAAAATTGAAATTTTCAAGGAACTCGAAGCCGAACATGCGGCCGAGGCCGATTGCCATGTCCGAATACCCCGAGAAATCGAAATATATTTGCAGCGAGAATGCGAGGATGCCGAGCCACGCTCCGGAGACCGTGATATCGGAGAGAGGCATGTCCTTATATATGTTCCAAAGGATGCTGATATTGTCCGCAATAAGCGCCTTTTTTCCCAATCCGACCACAAAGCGGCGAACGCCGGAGGCAAACTGATCCACGCTGTGCGTCCTGCGGTCGATCTGCGCGGCGATGTCTTTATATCGAATGATCGGCCCCGCTATGACCTGCGGAAACAGCGCGACGAAAGTTCCAAAGGAAATGTAGTTTTTCTGAGCAGTCGCGTCCCCGCGATAGACGTCTATGGCATATGACATTGTCTGGAATGTATAGAAAGAAATTCCTATCGGAAGCGAGAGCCCGAGCGGCCTTATGAAGGAGAGGCCGGGAATGGCCGACAACGTTGAAGCAAAGAGGTCGAAATATTTAAAAAACATGAGCAACACGAGGTTTATGGCGGTATTTATCATCAAAATCCGCCTCGCGAGCTTGTCCTGTCCCCGGTATTTCTCTATGAAATATCCGCCTATATAGTTGAAAGTGATAGAAAATATCATGAGAAACAGGTATATCGGCTCTCCCCAGCCATAAAATACGAAATTCGCGGCAAAAAGCCACAAGTTGCGCCATTTCACGGGTGAAACATAATAAATTGCAAGCACAACAGGGAGATATATAAATAAAAACGGCAGGGTTGAAAAAACCATACTTCCTCCGAAAAATGTGTTAAAAATATAGTGCCCGGGCACCGGTGATAATTTTATCCGAATCCCGCCGAAATATCAATAGCAAATCCGCCTGAAGCCGCAAAAAAAGCGGAATTTCTCAATCTTTCGCATCCTCGTTCTTTTTTCGGCTATAACCGGAGAGGGGATTGGCGCGGGCGGCCGTCCGGAGCTCGGCGTTGTCGACATGGGTATATATCTGCGTCGTATTCAGGTGCTCGTGGCCGAGCAGCTCCTGAAGCGTCCGCACATCAACGCCGTTTTTCAGCATGAGCGTTGCCGCGGTGTGGCGGAGCTTGTGCGAGGAATATTTCGAGGCGTCCAGTCCCGCGCGCAGGAGCGTCTGCTTCACCATATGGTGGATGCTCTCGCGGGATATGCGCACGCGGCGGTTTGAGAGGAAGAGCGCGTGGCGCTCATCTGTCTTGACATCGCGCCGCACGACAAGATACGAGTTTATCGCGTCGGCACAGGCATCGTTCAAATAGACGACGCGTTCCTTGCTGCCCTTGCCAAAGAGGCGCAGGTGATCGGTGCGAATGTCGCCTATGTCCAGGGCGACGATTTCCGAGATGCGCAGACCGCAATTCAAGAACAGGCAGATTATGCAATAATCGCGTTCTGTGTTTTTCCCGTCGACGGCCTCGAGAAGACGTCGGCTTTCCTCAAGGTTGAGATATCGGGGCAGGCTCTTCGGCGTCTTTGGCGTGTCCAGGCCGAGGAGCGGATTTTCATCGAGGAGCTTGGACTTCGCGGTAAGGTATGTGTAAAAGCTCCGGATCGTGGCTATTTTACGCGAGCGCGTTTTCGCGGAGAGCCCGGTATCCGACGAACGGCTCCTCGCACTGCGCGAGCGCTCACGTGTCAGGTAGGAGAGAAAATCGTATACGTCCGAGACGGTTACGCTTTTGGCCAGCTCCAAATCGACATCCAAAATCGGGATGTCATTAAATTCCACGTCGTCCGCAACAAGGCCGCGAAGCCGCTTTATATATCGGAAAAACATGCGGAGGTCGAGAAAGTATTCATCTATCGTCGCGACCGAGTGGCTTTTTATATTTTCGTGATAGGCGAGGAAATCCCTGAGTATCGGGGGAGCCTGATTGTTGTATTCCATAAAGTTCTCCTTAAATGATATCCCGCTGCAGAGATTATAATACCGGGGCGGAGGCATGTCCAGATAAAATTGAACAAAATAAAAATTTTGTTCAATTTGCAGTGCGAAAAAGCCCATTATAAAGTGACCGCGCCTCCGATATCGAAAATCGGCCTTTCAGACAGGTATTCCGGCACGATTCCGCGCTCCGAGAGAAACACCTCTATTTCGGCGCGCGCCAAGCTGTTTGTGATCTGTCCCGTAAACGCAAGGCTTTTGTTCGGCAACTTGAACGCTGATCCGCCGAGGAATCCGTTTCGAAAGCCGTTCAGACGGATTTCAAATTCATTTAATAATAGAACGTCGATTCCGGCTTGCCGCGCCGCACGTCCAACGCCGCGGTCAAATGTCATTATAGAATTGTCGTCAACAGCGCAAATTGAACATCTCGCGTAGCCCTGATTAATTTGTACCGGAATGATTTCACCGCCGAGGTTCTCGCAGATCGCTTCATCCGTGTGTCGCAGGTTGTGCAAAAAATACTTCCCGACGAGCGCGGCGCAGAGGCCGACGTCGTGAGGATATGAGGGTTTCTGTTCACGCCGCGCCTCAATAATCGCAAATCCCCTATTAGTTAAATAATTAACTAACATCGGCGATATAACCCCTTTTGACAATACGAGCCTTCCATTCCCGCAATTGAAAGCCATCAAATCGGCGTGGCTTCTCAGATGCGGCGAAACAGCGGGATTGTTGGGCAGTGCCGTGACCGATACTCCGAGCTCATACAGAGGCCGGTAAAGCAGGTTTACATAATCTTCGCCCATCAGCACTTCCCCGCCGAAAAACTGCGGAAATTCCGCCCTTTTGGCGATCTCACCCATTTTTCAGAACGGCGTATATTGCCTCGGTCACACTGCGGACAGGTATAAGCTCCAGGCCCTTAGGCGGTGTGATTTTTTCTTTCGCACGGGCGGGGATGACACATCTGCGCAATCCGAGGCGGGAAACCTCCGCCAAACGCTGCGGGAGCGATATGACGGAGCGCACCTCTCCTGTGAGGCCCACCTCCCCTATCGCCGCCAAATCGTTGCCGAGCGCCGCGTCGCGAGCGCTTGAGGCAATGGCGAGGATGGTCGCGAGATCCGCCGCGGGTTCGTCCAGAGTGAGGCCGCCGATGACGTTTATATACGCGTCACAGCCCGCAATGGCGACACCCCCACGCTTTTCCAGAACCGCGAGGAGCAGCATCGCGCGGTTGTAGTCCACGCCGTTTGAGTTGCGTCGGGCGACGCCGAAAGAGGTCGGTGTCACAAGCGCCTGAACCTCCGCGAGTATGGGCCTCGAGCCCTCCACCACGCAGGCGACGCAGGTTCCCGGCGCGTTCTCGGGACGGCCGGAGAGCAGTATTTCGGATGGGTTCTCAACCTCATCAAGCCCCGAATCCGTCATCTCGAACACGCCTATTTCATTAGTTGAGCCGAAGCGGTTTTTTGCCGCCCGCACGATGCGGTAATTCGTGTTGCGGTCTCCCTCAAAATACAGCACGCAGTCCACCATGTGCTCGAGGACTTTCGGCCCCGCGATGGCGCCTTCTTTATTCACATGACCAACTATAAACACTGTGGTTCCAAGGCTTTTCGCAATCCGCATCAGGGACATCGTGCAGTCCTTCACCTGCCCGACACTGCCGGGAGACGAGGTGAGCTCGCTATTATACATCGTCTGTATCGAATCTATAATGAGGATGTCCGGCCTCAGTTCTCCGACAGAGCCGAGAATGTCCTCCATCTCCGTCTCAGCCAAGACATAGAGGTTTTCTCCGCCGACGCCGAGGCGTCCCGCCCGCATTTTAAGCTGGCGGGG
>JGI994J12354_10004534_pt1 | contig 12440 bp, 12 predicted proteins | sample IntmicLarv3ML3BL_FD_12354 | JGI IMG/M metagenome (IMG submission 12354)
TCTGAGCGAGCGCGAATGTACGACAGTGGCTATCCATTTTCAATTTCAGGTACGGATCCGTACCGCCGAAGGAAAAAGAGAATGTCATACCTGAATCGGATCGCGTTTCAATGAATGTACATCTCGGTCACGGCAAAAGTGGAAATATTCTTTTTCGCATACGGATACGAATGACAAGGATAACCTTTCTCGGAACGGGAGGCGGAAGACACGCCACGATCTACCAGACCAGAAGTACCGGAGGCTTCATCCTTGATTCCGGAAGACGCGTACATGTGGATCCCGGGCCCGGCGCCCTTACCAACATGAAGCACGGCAAACTGGATCCGGCGGATACGGATGCGATACTTATCTCCCATTGTCATCCGGACCATTATTCTGATGCGGAAGTATTGATAGAAGGAATGTGCAAAGGCGGTGTGGAAAGAAGAGGAGGACTGATCGCAAGCAGGTCTGTCCTGGAAGGATACGGCGGCATAGGGCCTTGCATCTCCCCCTATCATCAGAGATACCCGAAATGCACCAGAACGGTCATTCCGGGAGATTCATTCAGTATCGGACCGCTCGGTATCGATGTTACGAGATCGGATCACAGTGACATTTCGACCGTAGGATTCAAATTCAACACCGAACACGGAATGATCTCATACGTAAGCGATACTTCATTGTCTGAAGGTATCGCGGAACAGTACAAAGGATCAAGGATACTGATGCTGCCGGTGACGACACCGAACGACAAAAGGATCAAAGGACACATGTGCACTGACGATGCGGTGGATTTCATAAACGCTGTCAGACCGGAACTGACGTTATTCCTGCACATGGGCATCTATGTCATAAAATTAGGACCGCAAGAACAGGCAGATAAGGTTGCGAAGGCAACAGGATGCAGGGTCGTGGCAGCCGATGACCTGATGGTCGTTGACCTCGGAGATCAGATAACGATCAGATGATCCGGTGCCATGGAATATTTAGTGGATATCCAACCGACCTTCCAGAACTCTCCGGTGGTCTCGCACACATAGTACGTTTTCCCGTCGACCTCATAGAGTGACGTGTCGGTCACTGTTCTCCAGAACTCCAGTTCATTCGGAGGTGCAGGTTCTGTACTCAGTTCTATCGCGGCCATTGCGTGGCCCCCGATAACATCGTCTCCCCAATACAGGACAAGAGCAACGCTCTTATCAATGCCGTAAAGTTTGAACACGCCTTTGAGCAGCGTCATGGTCAGCATCGCCACGTCCTCGCAGTCTCCTGCTCTTGAGAATAACGTCTCCAACGGATATTTCCAGAATTCGGGGGAACCCTTTGTGTCCATATCACTTTCATACGATATGAGGGACTGAACGAATGCCATTATGAAATTAGTTCTCTCGGCATCTTCTGTTATTCCTTTGGCATACATGAGACCTTTAAGCTTTTCCGTTATGTCCTCGATCGGCAAGATGTCCTTCGCGTCTGTGTATCTGCTTACGAGCGCCGCATCAACAGAATTCCCCGGCCATCTCTCTATGTTGCCTTTACTGCCGCCGCTCAGATACTGGGTCATGGACGATGCTTTTATTGCATATTCCAAAGTATATGGTTCGCCGTTGTAGTTCCATTTGGCCTCTTGCACCCTTTCACCATGTATCGTGTGTTTTTTGACCTCGGTCTTCTCCGTGCCCGCGAAGTTGTATGCGGTCAGTGTTATGCGGTATATCCCGGGTTCGAGGGATCCTTCCCCTTTGGTCAGGATCAATCCTCCTTCACCTTCTGATGTGTATGATATCATGAAGTTCATCTCGTCCCGCACGTTCCATATGAATCCGTGCATCGAACCGCTGGAGCTGTTGGTTATCCTCACTTCCGTTTCGTTCTCCTCTATATCGAAACTTACGCTTCCGCTGTATGTCAGGAACATGACCGAAGACGACGTTATCAGAAGGACAAGGACCGCCGCGACCACTAATTTCCGTACATCGGTTTCCTTACGTTTCCGATAGAGCGGTTCCGCTGTATATTCGACAGAGGTCTTTCTGTCCAAGAGTACACCGCAACGTATGCAGAACGACGCGTCCGGCTCGAATTCGAGACCGCACGCAGGGCATCTCTGATGCATGATGACAAGATATACATCCTGTAATTTAAAAGAAAGCACACCAACAAATAAATCATATAATTTTCATCGAGGTCTGTGATCCTTGAAGAGGTCCTTCTGCGGGTGAGACCGAATGCATCGGAAACGGAACGGATACGTGACGTTTCGACGGAACTGAAAAAGATCGTAGAATTGTATCTTGCAGGGATCGACATTGACATAAAAGTGAGATTCGTAGGGTCGGTAGCAAAGGGTACATTCCTTTCCGACCCGGACCTTGACATATTCCTGATGTTCCCTAACACTGTTTCAAGGGACGAGTTGGAAAGCATCGGCCTGAAGACAGGGGAAGACGTACTGCACGGTGAACGCATGTATGCGGAGCACCCGTACACCAGAGGAACTTTCAGAGGAATGGAAGTGGACATGGTGCCGTGCTACGCACTTGAGACCACGAACAAACTGCTGTCCGCAGTGGATCGGACACCGTTCCACACCGACTATGTGTTATCGAACCTCAGTGACGGACAGAAGGATGACGTAAGACTTCTGAAGGCTTTCATGAAGGGCATCGGCACATACGGCGCAGAACCGAACACAAGAGGATTCTCGGGATACATGTGCGAACTGCTTGTGATACATTACGGCAGTTTTGAGAATGTCATCAAAGCAGCGGCAGGGTGGAGAGAAGGCGTCACCATAGCTGTCGGAAAAAGAGGGCCGCCCATGTTCGGGCCGATGATCGTTTACGATCCCGTAGATCCGAAAAGGAATGTTGCATCTGCCGTATATATAGATACACTGGCACTGTTCATAGTTGCCTGCAAGGCATATCTTGCGGATCCGAATATCAAATTCTTCTTCCCTGTCTTCAGGAAGCCCATGAACCGCCTTGAACTGAGGAGGGTCACCAAACAGCACGGATCAAGATTGCTGACAGTGAAGTTCAACCGTCCGGATGCGAATTCCGACAATATACATTCACAGATATGGAAGACGCAATACGCATTGGAGAAAAAACTCAATACGTATTCATTCAACGTTCTCAGAGCGGTACATGATCTTGACAAGAAGATAGTCATAGTGTACGAGCTGGAAAGAGATGAACTGTCAAAGACGTTCAAGCACATCGGTCCGCCGGTGTGGGTACGTTCTTCCGAAACGTTCCTGAACAAATGGAAGGACAACGAACACGGGAAACCTTTCATCGAAGAAGGCCAGTGGACGGTGGTTGCGGAAAGACGNCATGACACAGCGGCAGAGATGCTGGAGGATGAAGCGGCTATGGCCGGCATCGGAAGAGAGATCGAACTGGAGACCATGGTCATCCTGGAGCATTACAAAACGCTGTCGAAGACCGATCCCATGCTGCTGACGGAACTGCTTGATCCGAAGAACCCGTGGGAAACAGATTGAACATACCGAGCATTTTGAAATAATACTGAAAAAGGAAAGTGTTTACTTTCAGGATCAAAGGTTGAACGGTTCGTTCAGCAGTATGATCCAAACTCCCAGAGCGAGGAAGAAGAACAGTATGTAATTGCCGATCATCGTTCTCTGTTCAAGGAGCTCAGTGTTGAATTTCAAGATCGCAAGGAAATTCCTCATTCCCACGACCACCAATATGATAAGTAAGAATCCTAAAAGGTATCCGAACTCCGTGACGTCAAGGAGCACATAGTGTATACACGCTGCGAGCAGTCCTATTATCACTGCGAGGACAGCAACAACTCCAAGAACCTTAGTTCCGTAGAGATCCTTGAGGATGAATTCCCGCTCATCGAATTCCGGAGGTACGAACTCATATTCGTCTTCCTTCTTCTCGGATACACGTCTCTTCTTCTTTGCCATCAATGCACGAATATAGAACCGCAATATAACCTTTATCACTGTAACGAAGGAACAACAGCATACGATATGTACCGTTTTACGATCCTTTCTGCAGGCAATTACGGTCTGTCAAAAGTGTACCCAGACCTTTCAAATTAATTCGTACTTTCACTCACCCCCCTCCGTTCCGGTTATATATCGAATCAGTTAATCACAATTCGGTGAAAAAATGGCCACCAAAACGCTAGAGGACATACCAGGAGTAGGACCGGCAATATCAGAGAAACTCCGCGAAGCAGGATACAGCGAGATCATGGCCATTGCAGTAGCATCGCCCAGGGAACTTGCGGAAGCATGCGAGATAGGCGATAAGAAGGCAATGGATATCATTGAAGGCGCCAAACTATGCGCGGACATAGGCGGATTCGAGACCGGCGACGAGATCGCCGAGAGACGTAAATCCATCAACAGACTGACAACGGGATCGAAAGCATTCGATGAACTTATGGGCGGAGGACTTGAAAGTCAGTCCATAGTTGAAATGTTCGGTGAATTCGGAAGCTGTAAGACACAAGTGTGTTTCCAATTGGCAGTCAACGCAACACTTCCCATAGAACGCGGAGGATTGGATTCCGACGTTGTCATCATTGACTCAGAGAATACGTTCAGACCGGAAAGGATCACCCAGATGGCAGAGTACCTTCAGGTGGATCCGCAGGAAGTGCTTAAGAGGATCCACGTAGCAAGAGCATACAATTCTCAGCACCAAGTACTGCTTGTTGATAAAGCGATAGAACTTGCAAAGGAATTCCCTGTCAAACTTATGATAGTTGATTCACTAACGTCGCATTTCAGAGCAGAATATGTGGGAAGAGGAATGCTTGCGGAAAGGCAGCAGATCCTTAACAGNCACATGCACGATCTGCTGAATTTCGCAACGCTGAACAACGCGCTGATCGCAGTCACTAATCAAGTGGCCGCGAAACCCGACGCATTCTTCGGAGATCCGACAAGACCGATCGGCGGACACATCGTAGGGCACACAGCAACGTTCCGTCTCTACCTCAGAAAGGGTAAAGCGGGAAAGAGGATCGCGAGACTCATCGACTCTCCGAATCTTCCGGAAGGCGAAGCCGTGTTCTCAGTGACCGAAGATGGTATTAAGGACTGATACAATCGGTACGTTGTGAAAGAAACATTCTTTTTCGAACTCTCCGGCGAACATCCGACCATGCCTTCCGCCGAAGCGCGGAAATGCGTCGAATCGGAGGCCGGAGGGTCCATCCCTTTAACTTCCGGACCGGGTTATTGTATACTTCCTTTCGGCCGTGAATATTTTAATGATATCGCAGAAAGAGTTGCGCTTACGCATCATGTGGGCAAACATCTCGGATCATTCGATCCTTCCGACATCGACCTTTCCGGGATCGCCATCCCCGAAGGATCGTTCGCAATACGTGCGAAACGTTTCCAAGGTATGATGAAGAACGTCGATTCGCAGGACCTGACAAGGAAACTCGGAACTCATCTTTCGAAGAACAACGACGTGGACCTGAAAGATCCGGACATCACGGTTCGCATACTGATCTCCGATAAAGTACACATATTCATTTCCGAGAAAGATATAGAACGCGATCTTCTGGAAAAAAGGAAGGTCGGTGAAAGACCTTTCTTTTCTCCGATCTCGTTGCATCCGAAATATGCAAGGGCCGCTGTCAATCTGACGGGAGTTAAACGCAACGGTACCGTTCTGGATCCGTTCTGCGGAACCGGGGGAATACTGATCGAAGCGGCATACATGGGAATGAAAGTGATCGCATCGGACTTCGACGAAGAGATGATCGCCGGTTGTATCGAGAACATGGACCACTACGGACTGAAGCTTCACGGTCATGAGGCAATGGACATCGGAGACATCGGATCTCATTTTTCAAATATCGATGCTGTCGTTACGGATCCTCCGTACGGACGTTCCACACGGACGGGAGGAGAGAACATCGGAAGCATATACAAACGCGCTGCCGAATCAATTCCGAAGGTGCTGAAGCCTTCCGGAACTGCCTGCATGGTACTTCCCGATCCGTTCGAACATCCGAGTCTGGCACTTCAGGAAATGTATGTTCAGAAGGTACACGGATCACTGTTCAGGCATTACCACATATTCAAACCCGCATGATCATTTCGAACAGTATTTTCCTTTGGATCGAGCGTTAATGATTAAGACAACTATTTCAAGATGGTATCTCATCCGGTTGCGTGAATAAGTATCTTGAACTGTTCAGACTCCAGAACGGGGCCATCGGTGTCATCGGTATTCTGGCGTCATCGTTCATTGCCGCGGGCCGTGACGTTACGGATCATTGGTTGAACATTGTCGTTGCCATTGCTATCATCATCATCTTCATGGGCGGCGGGAACGCGCTGAACGACTACATCGACCGTGATATTGACAAGATGTCACATCCGGATCGTCCGGTACCGTCCGGGAGGATGAAGGCCGAGCATGCATTGTATGCAGGATGCATGATGCTCTTTGTTTCCGTATTGATGTCGATAGTGTTCCGGGACCTTGTTTCAATATTCATCGTCATCATCGCATGTGTCCTGATGTTCGCTTATGAACTTGCTCTGAAACAGCGCGGACTCGCAGGTAACGTTACTATTGCGGTCCAGACAGGAATGATATTCCTGTTGGGCGGCGCGATCGTTGACAACATATCCGGCGTTTACGTCCTGGCCGGAATGGCCACGCTCGTGAACATCGGCCGTGAGATCACCAAGGACATCGAGGACATGGAAGGCGATGTCGGGAGATCGACGCTTCCGATGAGGATCGGAAAGAGAAATGCCGGGATAGTTGCTGCGATATTCTTCATTGCGGGTCCGATCCTGAGTGTTTGGCCGATCATCGACGGTATGTTCAGCTCGCTGTATCTTACGGTCATCATCCCGGATGCAATGTTTATATACGCTTCTTATATTCTTTTTGACGACCCGCACAAGGCACAAAAGATCGCAAAGTTCGCGATGCTTGTCGCCTTGGGTGCGTTCATACTCGGAGTGATCTGATGACCGTAAAGCAATACCTTCTCGACAGGATGGCAAAAGGAACCATACACATGGCGCTTATCGATCCGGATAAGCAGAGCCCGGAGGAAGCGGGCGCAATTGCGTTACGTCTCAGAAATGCAGGAACGGATGCGATAATGATCGGCGGTTCCACTGACGTCACTCAAGAGAAATTGGATGCTACTGCATTGGCGATAAAGAGTGCCGTCGATCTTCCGACGATATATTTCCCGTCGGCCGCTAATGCTATGTCAAAACATATTGATGCCATCTATTTCATGAGCATGGTCAATTCTACCGATGTCAGAATGGTGATCGGCGAACAGGTCAAAGGAAGTCTGTACGTCAAAAAACTCGGTATCGAACCCATATCCATGGGTTACGTCATCATAGAACCCGGAATGAAGGTCGGTGAAGTGGGTAACGCGAACGTTGTGAAACGCGACGACCTGCAGACCGCGGCCGCTTACGCTCTGACGGCAGAATACTTCGGAATGAATTTCGTTTACTTGGAAGCGGGAAGCGGCGCGGACCGTCCCGTTCCGCCTGAGATGATCGCTGCGGTCAAGAAAATGATATCTGTTCCGCTGATAATCGGCGGCGGCATAAGGACCGCGAAGGACGCTGAAGCCGCTCGTAAAGCGGGTGCCGACGCTATCGTCACGGGAACGTTCATCGAACGCTGTTCCGATTCGTCCATACTCAAAGACGTTGTAAGCGCAGCTAAAGGTCTCTGAGATCAATTATCTTCTTTGCTTTCGGTTCATACTTCTTGTCGGAGGCCGCGAATGTCACTCTCGGCGTATCAATGAGATCGTCTGCGATGCCGTCCTGTATCTCCTGTATCTCTGATACCGCCTTTATCAAACGTTCCGCAAGATCATTGCCTGCTTCGGCAGATTCTACTTCGAACGTCAAAACATCCTTGAATCCTTCTTTAGTTATGTTCAGCGTATAATCAACGACGGAGGTGTCGCTGTGCATCGCATTGTCGAACAGCAGCGGATATACCTTGTATCCCAACCCTACCTTGAACTGAAGATCCATCCTCCCTTCCGGTTTCTTTAACTTGACACCAAACCTTGCACCGCATTTACATGGCGGCGCAATGAGCGCACACATATCCCTCGTACGGTATCTCAGCACCGGTGTGGCCTCTGCTGTCAAGCTCGAAACGACGAGTTCCCCTACCGTGCCATATGGTACGTGTTTTCCTGTGTCTGGGTCTATTACTTCGAACAACAGATTAGCTTCGTCCGTATGCAGTCCGTTCTGCTCATCGCATTCCACTGCACATGCCAAACCGAATTCTGTCATGCCCCATACATCAAGCACTTTGCAACCCCATGCATTCTCCAGCGAAGAACGCATATTCTCGGAAAGAGGTTCGGATGTGGAGATTATCTTCTTTATTCCCAATGTCCTGAGATCTGCTCCCGATCCCATGAGAACGGTAACACGGTGGATGAACGACGGCAGCCCGATGATATACGTTGAGTTGCTTTCCTTCATAACTTTCATCTGAACATCAATATCGGGATCGGAACATGTGGATGAGCCGTAACCGGCTATCTTACATGCGCCGGCCATCATTATACTGGGGTCCCATGCACTCACGGCAGGGAACATTATGTGCAGCGAGTCCTTCGGCGTCATACCGATCCCTTTCAGTGCTGCCGCGACGATGTCTATTTTGGATATCAGGTCGTTCAATGTGTAACCTATCACTTTCCTCGTTCCTGTTGTTCCTGTTGTTGTGAATTCCCTTACGGTCTTTGACCTCGATACGGCCATGAAGTACATTGGTTCTTTCGCAAGATCCTCGGGATAAGTGAACGGTACTTTTTCCAGATCGTCATACGTTACGATATCTTCCGGCCTGATGCCTGCGTTCTTGAAATGTTCTCTGTAGAATGGGGCGTTCTCTTCTACGTACTCCATTTGTTCCCTGAACCTGAACAACTGATATTCTTCAAACTCTTCCCTGGAAATGTTAGACAGGTCCCGTCCNATCTTCCCTCGGAGTTCTTTACTCCCTTTTGCGGTTATCTGCGCTTTGATCCTTATCCATTCTTCCAAAGGATTGTATGAATCTATACTTACTCTGTTCGATAACAGCTTTCTGCGGACGATCGCAAGTTTAAGGGATTCCATTGCGCCCATGGTACCTTGAACGGTACGATACATTTTAAATCCTGTCGGTCCTCTTTGTCTGTGCTGGCTATATGTTCCAAAGTTATGAACGCTGGTTGTTTATATGATGATGTCATTGCTACGTAAGGGTACAACAATGACGCTGACACCAGAGATGGCAAGAGCAGGCGTAACTCCTCAGCTCCTATCGTCAACACACAGATTCACATGTCCTAAATGCGGAAAGGAATTCAGCCTTTTCCAGTCAAGAGCAATAGCATGCCGTGCGTGTCCGAGAGTAAATCAGCAGTGTAAATATGTCAGATGCATTCACTGTGACAACGAATTCCCTATCAATGGTTTTGTGGTCAACACGAAGGAGAAGGAAAAGTTCCTGACTAACTACATGAACAATGTTGTCGGCGGTTACCACAAGAGTTTCGGATATTACAGACGTTAAGGACAGAACGCCTTCTTCCGATGTAATGTGGTTCCGTCCCTTGCTGTCGTATTGAACAGACAGAATGGTATCAGTTTACCGTCCGGCGTTACTACATGGATGCAGCAGCGCTCCCATCTTTCCGATTCTCCTGTCCAAACGTCCTGGAATGCCATTGCCGATACTGTGAGATAATGGGTCTTCGCTCTTGAGACGAATGATTTCCATGAACCGTCATCGGTTTCTGTGTCACCGTCCATGGTCCCTTCTATGAATTTCCACAATGACGATATCTCGCCTCTTGTCTTGTCGGCAACACTGTCGGTCTTTGTCGGCGGACCCAATGCCATCGTGGTCAGCGGGAACAGAGAACCGTCAGGCATTACAATGGAAAGGGACTTCATGTCACAGTGAACGTTTGCGCAGGATGTCGGCATGAAGTTGTCCCGTCTCAACATTCCCTTTGTTTGTTTTTCTATTTCCATTGCCAGATCCGGCAATAATACGCGATTATCATCAGTGGGGTCTATAGGATACCGGCCGAAATATGTTATTGGCTGGAAGTGCACCCCTTTCACGGTCGGAACATTCTGTGCCGCAAATTCGATCATCTTTCCTACATGATCCAAATTTATGTCCGGGGAAACTGTGACCACCAGCGTCACACCTATGCCGACCTCTGCACAATTCGCTATTGCTTTTTTCTTTATGTCGAACATCGGACGCCCGCGGGTCTTCATGTATATCGCGTCGTCAGTACCGTCGAATTGAAAATAGAAAGAATCAACGCCTGAATCTTTCAGCGCCTTCAGATATTCCATATCTTCTGATATCCTTAACGCGTTCGTATTCACTTCAATGTGTTCGATGCCCATTTCCTTTGCTGTTCTCACGATATCGGGAAGATCATCACGTACTGTCGGCTCCCCGCCTGATAACTGAACGCATCTGGGGCTCTTTACTTTGTCAACAACTGTTTTGAATGATCTCTTCAGTTCTTCGAGTGACGGGTGGTATTTGTAACCTGCTCCGTTCGCCGTTGCGAAACATATGGGGCAGTTGAGATTGCAAAGATTCGTTATTTCGATCACGTTCAGACATGTATGCTGTTTGTGTTTCTCGCAGAGCCCGCACCCGGTGGGACATTCTTTATCTGACGGGGTGGTGATCAACGGTTTCTTCGGAACAGCTGCGAAATCATACAACATGTTGTAATGCTCCGTTCCCGACCATATCTTGATCTTCCATGAACCGTGTTCCGGGCATATTTTCTCAATGAAGACGTTTCCGTCCTCGTTCACCTTGGTCGCAGGTATGACCTTCAGGCATTCCGGGCATAATGCTTTGGTCTCGCTGAGTTTATTGGACACGATATACCCGTATGGACTGGCGCGATATAAGCCTGTCCCGTGAATACTCTCAATAATGGAACAAAATAGTAAATAAAAGGAGAGAGAAAAGGTTTTGTTGCCCTTGCGGGCTTATGCTCTCTTCTGGGCGAAGAGACCTTCTGCTGCGCCGAGTGCGCCTGCTGCGAGGTATTCTTCGAACCAGGACTGACCGGATACAGGGTCAACGAGAGACGGACCTGACCTCGTTGCTCCGAGGTATGTGAGATCGGTGTGACCTTTTCTTATGGTCGCTCCGTTCTTGCAGTATTTCCACCCGGTGTCTTCGGTGTCCATGACGATGTCGAGGATCTTCATCTTGTGTGAGTATCCTGAGTTGACGGTGATCTTTTCGCCTTTCTTGCAGTAGTCTGCGTAGACGGTGATCTCGCCGATCTCTTTCTTCGCTATGAACTTCGTTCCGTTGTAGATCTTGTCCTTGCTCTTCTCAGCGCCCTCTATGACCGCTTTGATGTCAGCCTCTTTGAGACCTCTCTTGTCTAAGAGTTCCTTAACTTCTTTTGAGATAATGAATTCCATCTTAGCCACCTACCATGTTCCGTATGTTCCGAAGTCTCTGGCCGCCCTTGTCAATGCAAGCAGGTTACCCGGGTGTGTGTACATCGGGGTCTCACAGCTCGTACCAAGGATGAAACCTTTCTTTGCGTCGCGTCCTGCGAGCAGAGATTCCTTCGCTCTTTCGTAAACTTTCTTCGGGTTGGCGTTGATCATCAATTTGGTATCAACTGATCCCATGATGGTCGTAACGTCCTGGAATTCCGACTTCAAAAGTTCGGTCGGGAATTCTCTCTGTCCCTTGTAACCTATGTGCAGCACGTTGAACGGTGACCACACGAGGTTCTTCTTGAACACTTTGTAGTCAGTCTCGTGGTTACCGCACAGGTGGTAGAATATCTGCGGTCCTGCGCCTTTTCTGAAACACTGGTCCACGTAGTATCCCATCTTCTTGGCTGAGAACTCTTCAACACCGGCATCGTCGAAGATGTCGTTGTTACAGAGAACTGAACCTGCGATGAGCATTGCCATTCCGTATTTGTCGGATAAGGCGTCTGCACCGTTGATGGACGTCTCTACGTAAGTGTCTGTCAGTTTGTGTGCCAAGTCCTTCTCTGTGAATGTCCACATGATATAGTTCTCTACACCAACCAGCTCTGATCCTGCTCCTCCGAGGTCGAAACCGTATGAGATCGGCACGAGTGTGTGGGGCAAGTTCGTTGCGACATAGTCGTACAAGTTGTAGAACAGGGGTATGGTCGATCCTTTCAGGAGGTTCTCCTTGCTGACCGGGACCAATGCCTCCACTTCCTCAGCTTCGCTGATGATCGGGCCGGTGGATACCGGCGGAAGTGTGTCCTTGTACTCTAACGTAACACCTAATTCTCTTACCCACGGAAGTGAGAAGAACCAGTGCGTGACTGAGAGCAGATCAAACAGCTCTGAGATGTAACCAACGCAGTGGATACCCAATTCCGGCTTCTCG
>JGI994J12354_10004535_pt1 | contig 12433 bp, 11 predicted proteins | sample IntmicLarv3ML3BL_FD_12354 | JGI IMG/M metagenome (IMG submission 12354)
GAAATTGATTCCTCTTCTTCTTGCTTCTCTTGCTTTAACTATCTTTTCTATAGTTGTTTTTTCTCGTTTGACTCTTTTCTTTCTTGTATTCAGTTTTCAAGGTGCAGGTGTTTCATTTTTTCAAAATTTAAAGGCGGTTTTTTTCAGACCGCCTAGATATACTACCATGCTCGCCACATGTTGTCAATATTTTTTTCATTTTTCATCGAATTTATTTCAGTGGTTTCACTTGCCGAATTTCTTTTAAAAAAATCCAGAAAAAACCTTTTTCAAATTAGGTGAAAATTCGTAAAACCAAGTTTAGCAAAATATTGTTTTCGTAGAAAAATAGCGCGAACTTTGCCTCTTGCAATATTTCGAAAAACCCGGGTATCCAGCCTCTGATTTGGATAAAAGTAAGCATCATTCCCCATATCCATAATGTCATAACACCTTGAATAAGTCCCAAAACCGCTCCGCATATCCGATTGAAAAAATTTAATACCGGCAGCTTCGATACCAACTTCAGCGCTTGAATCACAAAGCTTACCGCCGCATAAACACAGATAAAAACCAAGATCACGCTAATCACATTTATGCAAATATTCGCAAGAAATCCTGATATATACTCCACAATTCCCGTTGCATCAAGCAAATCGTATACCACCGAATTATTGTTTTCCAGTAGTACCTCCTTTACGAAATCAGGCAGCGACGTACTATGAATCAAATCCATCTGTGTTTGCGTGCTCTTTTGCAAAACTTCCAACTGCATGCGCTCAGAAATGGAGTCGGATATCGCACTGAAAATAAATGTTTGCCGCAGCATCTGGCTAACACTTGGTATCAAGAAACAAATGCCGGCCAACGAAAGAACCATCGGGAAAAACCGCAATACTGTGACGATGAACCCTTGCCAATATGCTCTGAATATGTGTAGCACAATCACACCCACAACAAGAATATTTAACGCTATGACCATCCATTGACTTTCCATATATCACCATTCCTACTCTTGCCTATCATCTTCTTCCGCTGCGGTTCCTTGTGTATCACCAATCTCCGTTGTATACAAATCGCTGCCTTCATTCTCTTGAATAACAGCTAGGTTCTGCCCGTTCTTCATTTCCGCAGTCACCGCCAAGCCGCTGGTCACTATCATTGTGTGGCTGATACTCTCCATTGGAATTACATCTGCCACCTCTCCGGAAATCCGGCAAGACCACACCATTCTGCCGTTATATCTCAGCCCTGTATAAATAGAATCATTTCCTACCATAATACCTTTGCTTGTTGCCTTCAAATATGTAACGGCGGAACCTGTCGCATATGTTGCCACCTCTCTGCCTGCCGTATCCAAGATGCAAACCAGACCCTTCTCTCTGCCCTCCGCATTCAATGCGCCATCACTAAGCGCAATCACAATATGTTCGTCATTCGCTAATGTTGCATGAGAAAGGGTATTGTCTAACGCATATCGCCACACTTCCCTCCCTTCCACATCAAATCCATAAATATTACTGTCAGAAATAGCTGCAACCACGCCATTCTTCATATATCCTAAAGCCGTAATCACTTCATCTGTCTTTTCAACCGCCGCAAACATACTGTCTGTATAGCTTTCGCTGTCTTGCGCATTAATATAGAAGAAAAGCACTCTTGCGATTGGCTCAATATCCGTTGTATCCACATAGCTGACGACAAATGCCCTGTTATCGCCGGAGACATCAGAGCATAATGGATAAACACCGTCACTCTCCTCCACTCTGCCTTTTAACAGCGTTCCTTGCCCATTATAAACCTGAATACGGTATGCCGAATTTTCTTTTGTAATGACAGATAAGTATCCGTTTGCATTTAGTGCAAATTGCATGATTGTTCCGTTTGTCTGCACCAGATAACACAGTCCGTTTTTATCATAAACACGAATATTCTTTCCACCCATTTCGCCTGCCGCAACATAATTCCCCTCCTGAACCATCTGAGGCGTAATCATATTAAACGTGTCTGACCACTTCTGCTCACCCATACCCGCAAAAAAACGCATACCGTCTTTCGTCGCCATAAAAAACTGCTTGTCTGCGGTGGCAACCATCGCACGCGTAGATTCATTTAATACCATGCTGTCTTTTTCGGAATATGCACTTTGAGTTTGACCTTGCGTACCCGAATCACCTGTTCTCCCCAGCTCTTGAAAAACGCTTGTCACAAATTGTGCCGCACGACCGCTTCCATGAAATGTGTCTATATATAATGCGCCTGCAAGAGCGCAAACAAAAATCAGAACCACCAGCAAAACCGTCATACCCTTATTCATCTTTTGCTTTTTTTTCTTTTGCTTTGACAAAATAATTCTCTCCTTAAATTACCAAATCGTTGTTCTGTAAACCACTTTATCCATTCACAGCTTAAATGATACTATATCCTGTTTTTTTTTGCAATGCGAGATTCCCTCTGCGAATAGCAAAGGGCGTGCAAGAAAAACTTCCTCACGCCCCTTTTTTATTCTCCTGTCATGAACAACTCGTACATCTCTATATATTTCTTTGCTGAATTTTCCCATGAAAAATTACATGCCAGCGCATTACGCACGACCTGTCCCCAACCTTCGCCGTGATAAATGCGGCAGGCTTCATCCAGCGCCCAAAGCATTCCCGCTCCGTCGTAAGATTCAAAAACAAAGCCGTTTCCGTTAGGGTTGCTTTCATGATAATGGCTGATGGTATCCGCCAGCCCTCCGGTTTTTCGAACAATCGGCACTGTTCCATATCGCAAAGAAAACATCTGCCCCAAACCGCAAGGTTCAAAATAAGACGGCATCAAGAACATATCCGAAGACGCATAAATCTGCTGCGCCAAGATTTCGTCGAAATAAAGATTCACGCTCATCTGCTTACCATACCGCTTTGCCATCTCCTGGAAAAAATGCTCATACTGCATCTCCCCCGTGCCCAATAATACAAACTGAATATCCCGCTTCATCATTTCGTCGAATACATGAGAAACGATGTCCATACCTTTCTGGTTTGCCAATCGGGTAATCATCGCAACAATCGGTACATCTCTCTTCTCCAAGTTCAGACGCTCTTGCAGCGCCCATTTGTTCTCCTTCTTTCCATCAAGATGCTTCTCGTCATAATTCTTTACAATTCGGCTATCCGTTGCCGGATTGTTAGCCATATAATCAATCCCATTCAAAATTCCGTGCAACTGATGGCTGCGGCTGCGCAATATTCCATCCATTCCATACCCATATTCCCACGATTGGATTTCCTTTGCATAGCTTTCGCTCACTGTACTGATATAATCCGCATAAATCAGTCCCATTTTCATGTAACTGACATTCCCGTAAAACTCTATATCCCCTTTTTCAAAGCAATAATACGGAAGTCCCAGAATCTCCATTGTGCTTCGGTCAAAATTCCCTTGATACTGTAAATTGTGGATCGTAAAAACTGTTTTTATATTTTTATAATAAACCATCTTGTTATAGACTTCTTTTAAATAGGCACAAACCGGTCCGCTCTGCCAATCGTTGCAGTGCAACACATCCGGAAAAAAATCAAGAAATGCCATCATATCTAAGACCGCTTTGCTAAAGAAAGCAAACCGCTCATTGTCATCGCCATAACCATATAACTCACCACGGCCGAAATAGTAATCGCTCTCAATAAAATATATCGGTACGTTGCCGTTTTTCCGAAGGATTTTCGCTTTTTGTGTTCGCCAGTGCAATTGCACATCTATCTCACCCAAATACTCCACACCGTGCATCTCATCCTCGCGTACTGCTCTGTGCCGGGGGATAACCAACCGCACGTCAAGTCCTTCTTTCTTCAACGCCTCTGGCAGTGAACCCATTACATCGCCAAGCCCGCCACTTTTCACAAACGGCGCAGCCTCGGCCGCCACCAACAGAACTTTCATGGACTCCTCCATCTCCCTCACCTCATTTCCAATCATACTATGAATCAATGAGTCAATCAAGAAATTATAGGAATTATTTCTTACGTCCTTCATAACCCCGCAAAAAAATGGTATACTACACGATAAGTGATCTATCTTATCCATGACAGGTTTTATTCCAAAATTTTCCTGTTTTACGATACCGAATTCCACATACTTTATACAGTACACATAACATAATAGAAAGGGTGATTTTTTTGAATCACGCAGTTCCCGAAAGAAGAGATGTCCCGAATGAATTTAAATGGCATATCGAAGATTATTATATATCCGATGCACTGTGGGAAGAGTCATTCACCTCTGTACAGCAAAATCTCAAGTGCCTTGCAGCATTCCAAGGCCATCTGGCAGATTCCGCACAAACATTACTCACCTGTCTGGTTCAAAACAACGAATTGTCCATGCAATTGGACAAACTCTATACCTATGCCAATATGCGCTTACATGAAGACAGTGCATTGGCATCCTCCCAGACATTGGCCGCCCGTGCGGAAACCCTCTTGATTGAATATTCCTCAGCGGTTTCTTTTTTGACTCCTGAAATCATAGCCATGTCCGAAGAAACACTTTCCGCTTTTCGCGAAGAGAGAGCCGACGATTTCGAAATGTATACACATTTTTTCGAAAACCTTCTCCGCCAAAAATTGAATACACTTACCCCCAAGGAAGAGCGCCTCTTGGCGCAGGCCGCGGAAATCGGCGCTACGCCGCAGCAAATCTTTACTATGCTAAACGATGCAGATATTGCCTTTCCATCCATTTTAAATGCCGAAGGTGAGCTTACTGCCTTGACAAAAGGCCGCTATGCAACTTTTCTGGAAAGTGAATCACGCGACGTACGAAAATCTGCATTCGAATCGTTGCACCACACCTATCTCAAACAAAAGAACACATTAGCCGCCACCTATGCTTCTTCTGTGAAGAGCGATGTTTTCTTTGCAAAAGCAAGAAATCATTCTTCTGCAATGGAGATGGCACTGGCCGACGATAATATCCCTACCCATGTTTATGACACATTAATCGAAACCGTGCACAAACACCTTCCCGCACTTCACCGATATGTGGATATTCGAAAAAAAATTCTCGGTGTTGACGAGTTGCATATGTACGATTTATATGCGCCCCTTGTAAATAACCTGGATACAAAAATTACCTATGACGAGGCGAAATCAACGCTATTGCAGGCTTTACAGGTTATGGGTAAGGATTATACCGATGCATTGGCGCATGGCATGAATAGCGGATGGATTGATATTTATGAAAACAAAGGCAAACGCGGCGGTGCTTATTCGTGGGGAAGCTATGGCGTACATCCGTTCATTTTGCTAAACCATAACGATACAATCAATAGCATGTTCACGCTTGCTCACGAAATGGGGCACGCTCTCCATAGTTATTTCACATGGAAAAAACAGCCCTATCTATATAGCGGACACAAAATATTTGTTGCTGAAGTCGCTTCCACCTGCAACGAAGCCCTGCTAATGGCGTACTTACTGGAGACCACAACTGATACAAACATGAAAAAATATTTAATTAATTATTTTCTGGAACAGTTCCGTGGCACACTCTTTCGCCAAACCATGTTCGCCGAGTTTGAAAAAATCACGCATGCTATGACAGAAAACGGTGAGCCTCTGACATCAGAAAACCTCAGCCGTATTTATCATGACTTAAACCGCATCTACTATGGCAAAAACATAATCATTGATGAAGAAATCGACATCGAATGGGCACGTATCCCACACTTTTACAACGCATTCTATGTTTATCAGTATGCCACCGGATACAGCGCCGCAATCACTCTCTCACGAAAAATTCTTTCAGAGGGGCAATCGGCTGTCGATGCCTATCTGGACTTCCTCTCAAAAGGCGATAGCGAATATTCCATCGACCTTCTCAAACATGCCGGCGTAGATCTTTCGACCGCAAAACCTATTGACGAAGCACTGACGCTCTTCACCAGGCTATTGGATGAATTTGAGTCTTTGTAATTTTTAAAGAAATCCGTATATACTCTTGCAAAATTTTGTGAGAGTATATATAATTACAATACGACGAAATTCTTCAAAAACACCGATTATTTTTAATATTTTTTTATCACAAGCTCTATCGTCCAAAATTTGATAGCTCTATCTTCAACATGCCGCAGCAATCTTTGCGGAACAGCGGTTACATTTTTGCAAAAAATTTTATTACTATGCTGACATTGTTCGTTCTTGATGTCATAATATAAATTGTTCTTGTATATGTCGCCCAAATCTTTATGACCCGCATTTTAAGGAGGTTGCTATTTTGAGCGTTCTGGCTTTTCCAAACAAAACAGAACATGTTCCGCCTTATCAGAAATCATCACGGATAATTCTGATTGTGGAAGACAATCTAATAAATAGCGCTGTTCTTTGCGATATTCTCGAAGAAGATTATGATATCCTTCTTGCTGAAAACGGGAAAGACGCATTGGAAAAAATTGAGGAGTTCGGCTCTCAAATTCTTCTGGTTCTCTTGGATGTCACAATGCCCATTATGGATGGGTATACTTTCTTGAAACTACTCAAAAGCGATAGCCGTTTTGCCGCTTATGTGAGCATTCCGGTCATCGTAACTACATCCAACGACAGCGAAGAAGATGAAATCCGGGCTCTCTCTTTGGGTGCCACGGACTTCGTTCGCAAACCCTACCGCCCGGCAATCGTAAAACATCGTATCACCAGTATCATTAATCTAAGAGAAACCTCAGCAATGGTTAACTTGATGAAATACGATCGTCTGACACGTTTATATAGCAAGGAATACTTCTACTCCAAAGCAGCAGAAATCGTTCGCTCGAATCCTCATACACGATATGATATTGTATGTTCAGATATCGAAAATTTCAGCATGATCAACGAAATGTTTGGTCATGAGGCGGGAAATGAGCTCCTGTTGCATACCGCCGCCATCTTGCGGGAAATCGTAAAAAACAAAGGGATTTGTTGTCGTCTGGATACCGACACATTTGCGATGCTCATTGAAAGGACTTCCGTATACTCCGACGCCTTCTTTGCCAGCTATGTTAAAAAAATCAATTCGCATTTTGACCGCTATCGTCTGCGTATCGATTTTGGCGTCTATCCTCTCGAACACAAGGAACCATCCATAAATATGGCTTGTGATCGTGCGCTTTATGCCATCGAAACGATTAAACATAACTTCGAGCGCTGCCTCGCCTACTACGATGATTCTTTGCGTCAAAAAAAGATTTATACTCAATCCATCATAGACTCCATGGAAAGTGCTTTAACAAACAAGGAGTTCGTGTTGTACTACCAACCAAAGTACGACTTGAAAGATGAGCATATTACCGGCGCAGAAGCGTTGGTGCGTTGGATTTCTCCGGAAAAGGGATTCCTGCTTCCGGACAAATTCATTCCTATTTTTGAGAAAAACGGATTCATCGGCGAACTGGACGAATACGTCTGGGAAGAAGCCTGCTCCATGATTCGCAAATGCATAGATACGAATATTCCGATTGTACCGATTTCGGTCAATGTATCTCGTTCAGATTTGCATAAGCCCCAACTAATTGAAATATTCAACAATCTGGTTGAAAAATACCAGTTGGATCCGGCTCTGCTGCACTTGGAAATCACAGAATCCGTCTGCATCGAGCATCCGGAAGATGTTATCCACACCATCTCCGAGTTAAGAAGGCATGGCTTTATTATCAGTATGGATGATTTTGGCTCAGGTTACTCGTCTTTGAATATGCTAAGCACCTTGCCAATCGATATATTAAAACTGGACATGAAAGTTGTTCAAAATATCAGCGAAAGTGAAAAAGAAAAAGGTATTATTCGCTTTGTCATCAATCTGGCGAAGTGGATGAATCTAACGGTAATCGCAGAAGGTGCGGAAACACAAGCTCACATAAATGAATTAAAGGCTGCTAACTGTGATCAAGTGCAGGGATATTTCTTCTCCAAACCACTGCCGGAGGCTGATTTCATACATCTTCTGCTTCATGCAAACACAAAATAAAATCGGACGCCTACCGGAGTTCACCCATGATATCTGTCGGCGCTCTCCCATCCTGGTGCAATATGAACAGCAATCCTTCAAGCTCAGACTCACCCGTCCGAGCTTGTTTTTTTATAAATGCCTCCCCTCGGTAACCGCTTGTTCTCCGGCTCTTCATATCCCTGCTTTCTATAGAAAAAATCAAAAAATTTTGATACTGCCTTTGCACCAAACTATCAAATATCATTCCCTGCTGCCTCCAGTCTCCTATTTCATAGCACACACTCCAATCTGCTGCCTATCATATGCCTTTCTTCAGCCGCTTAGCAAAAATCGAATCCGGATTCAGACAAATTCCCTCTTCTTTGTTTCATTCATCTTCATTATACAAATAACACGTTCTAATTCTTGTTACACCCCTACAGATATCGTCATCCAACTTCTACCACCGTTGTACCCAAGCCAAAGAGTGCAAGACGTGTAAGAAGTGCAAGACGCTCGAGAAGTTCGAGAAATACAAGAAATATGGCAAATCAATAATTTCCTGTTTCTTTATGTAAAAGACCACGATCCCCGCCATATTTTTACATTTCCGGTATACAAAATTCAGAGCTATTTCTTGACCACAAATTTATTGATAAATCTTGAAACTTCTTTGAAAGCATGTTATTGTATTATCCTATGATTTTATGGTCACAGCAAAAGCTCTTTTTTAAAGAACGATTCTATCACTATATTTATGAGTACTCAGGAGGTTCACATGCTTAGAAAGAAAAAAACACGTATGCGATTTATATCGCTGATATTAATGGTGGGAATGGTATTTTCATTGAGTGTTAGTGCAACAGCGACATCGGGGACAAAGTATACTATCAGTGTCCTTCCTGAAACAGTTCCTGCCCGCTCACAATTCGACGGCGGCACTTTAGACTATGATAACGGACGAATATTCACCATTCGGGATAGTGCTCAACCCTATGTAGTTGCATATGCCTACTGCATAAGTATAGAAACTGCGTTTAATGTCTCATATTACCTCAATTACGAAAAAGCGGGCTTCGACAACGTCGAAAACGACTATTATGAAAATGTGGCTGAGATTCGCTGGATTTTGTTCAACGGGTTTGGAGTGGATGGCGCTCCCATCGATCATTCAGACCTTGATCGAACGAAAGAAGAGGCAAAGGCAAGCGCAATGGACAGTGTATATGATGTTCCAGGCTTAACCTGGCAGGAAGCATACGCTGCGACACAGATGGCACTCTGGCACTTTTCAGATAATGCTGAAATCAGCGCAAGCAGGTAACTGGGACGATAATTGGGGCGGTCATGATGGCACACGCATTCACAAGCTTTACTATGCGTTGATTGCCGAAGCCAGAGCAAATGCTCACAAAAGTTCAAACGCACCTGAAAGCGCTCACTTGGAAATCAATCCTAGCAGTGCAGGGGCAACTCCTATCGAAGACAACAAAACACAATATGGCCCTTATAAAATAGAGGTAGTCTATGCAGGCAGCCACGACTTGAGCAATATCGACTTCAGCCTGCATATTTTCCCGAAGGATGCTATAGGCTACACGGCGCCTTCCAGTACAGTGCGTATCGATGAAGAATTCTATATTATCGCTGAAAATACGGCATCGCCTGATGAAATTCGCGTAACCGCACATGGCATTTTGCCTAGTACTACAGTTATAGATGAGCCTATGGTTTTTGTGGCCAATCCCGGCAGCGGGCAGTCTTGGGATTTATCACAGGCAATCGTAGGTGCAGTCTCAACCACCGATGACATCGACCTTTTGGCTTCGTTTTTGATTGATACCACAACCGTGCCACCCACAGAGCCAACACCGGAACCTAAACCCAGACCTAGACCTGAGCCTGAATCCGAGCCAGAGCCCGAACCGGAGCCGGAACTCAAACCTGAGCTAGATCCTGAACCGGAGTCAGAGCCTCAACCTGAGCCTGAACTGGAACCGGACTCTGATGCAGACACACAAACTGATGGCGGCGAATCTATATACCTTGAAGAGGTTGCTGTACCGCTTGATACAATCGAGCCATCGGATGATCTCATTCCGTTAAGTGAACGGATTCCACATACCGCTGATAACAACATTTCTACGGTCATGGTTTTCGGGCTATTTCTGTCAGGTGCGTCAATCTCATTACTGCTCGCATTCAGAAAACGTATCGAACGCAAACTGTAATCACATAGATAACAGCGTACCACGCCACAGCACCAACAATAACCTCGTATCAAAACCAAAAGCGGGAATATCACTAGCAATGTGGTATTCCCGCTTTGTCATGTTTAAAAATCATTACTCCTTCAAGTATAAAATACACGCTAATTCGCATTGTTTTGTATTTGAGAAACAATAGAATTCTGATTTCCACTTCAAATATATAGAGTAAGCAATCCCCTCATTGCCAAAAACAGCACACCCTGCCTATCAACGATTCTTCTTGGCTTTATAATTTCTTTCATGTATAATTATGATACAATTCATAACAAATAAGATTTTATCCTTTACAGGAAAAATATATACGAGGAGATGAAAAAAATGTACGAGAGACTCTTGGACAAAACACTTTCTCCAACGTTTGATGATCTGATTGCATATAGCGCTGATAGAGGCACTCTTTGGTTGGAGTTGGACAAACATATGCAAGACATTTTTTCAGCGAAACGGCAAGTTCGATTTCCATATGGCAATACGTATGGATGGAGTTGTAAATACAGCCTGAAGAGCAAACATATTTGTGATATATTTGCGGAAAATGGGGCTTTCGCATTGCATTTTCGCATAGGAACACCGCAACTTGAATCCATTTACAATACGCTTACAGAGCATGGGAAGCATATTTGTGACGATAAATACCCTTGTGCCGGAGGCGGATGGCTGACATATCGGGTACTGTCACAGCCTCATCTAAATGATGTAAAAAAGCTTCTATCCGCGAAATTGGGTCTGAATGCAGACAGCGATCTTCACCTTGAAAATTCATTTTGAAAATAAAAAAACGTTTTCCATCTACGGACACGCTGTCGAAATCGAATGCATATCTGGCGAAGATGATGCCGGAGTTGCCGCGAAAAACCATCAAAAGTTCCTGCAAACGAATCATGCCTATGCGATGTTATATTGATTATCGAAAGCCACAGATGAAACACGCTTTCAGATGATATGAGCGCTGTCATGATTCCTTCGGTCTATTTCGCCATTGCGCTTGCATCAGACATATGACCGCAAAAATGCGGGCGGGGTATCTTGACGTCAAATCTCTGTCTTTGGGTTACATTCCCAATGGCGAGAATACAGGAACTATTTTGAATTTCATGTTACCGACGGAAATGTGGACTATAGACTCTTGCAAGAATCAGATGAAATCCATTTAATGATAACTTCAACAAAATAGACAGATAAATAAAAATTTATACGGGATAAAGCCCCCTGGGGAGGAGTAATCGAAATGCACGATAAAAACATCGTTTGTTTTACTGATTTAGATGAAAAGGGTAGACAAGAAGCGGTAGAGGTTTTTGTCGATGGCTTTGGACATATGCTGACTTTTGCCAAGACAAAAGATGAGCTGTTGCGGCTCTATGCTGAAGCCTTCGAGGAAGAACTGGTATATGTATATGTAATAAACAATCGTATCGGGGGCATAATTGGATTAGGAACAAACACCAAAAGACCAATAAAAATAGATAAACAGCTCTGCGAAGAATTATTTGGCACAAGAAAAGGCAGAATGGTTTACAATATGATACTCAAAAGAGATGAAAAACCTGCGGTAAAAAAGGCCACCGATTTATATGTCGATTTTCTGGCAACCAACGTGAAAATGCGCAAGCAGGGAATTGCAACAAAAATGTTGGCATTTGCGTGCGAAATGCCTCAATATAATGAGATTTATCTTGATGTACTCTCAAAAAATGTTTCAGCAATAAAATTATACGAGAGCCTGGAGTTTGTGGTATATAAAAAGACCTTCAACATTTTTACGTTTACACAAGGGCTGGGGCGTCCGTTACTGATGAAAAAGCCAACAGCAAAATAGTGATAATCTTCAGTTCATCATAGCGTGCCTTTATTGCCACATAGAACCACAACCTTGTTTTTGTGTCCAAAAATCAAAAGTTGTTCAAAATAAAGCCAGTCTTTGGAATAAACAATAACACTTCGCCAATTCTCTTTGCGGCACACAAGCCGTTTCCGGCAGCCATAAAGCAGGCTCCTACCATCGCCGCTTCCTGCTTTTGCAATTTCAACAACATTTATTTCCCCAAAAGATAGTATAGCCTAATTAAGACAGAAAAATAAAAATCGCTCCTATAGAACGACTAAATCATTCTAATAGAAACGATATTCAATGCGGGCGAAGGGACTTGAACCCCCACACCTATCGGTACTAGAACCTAAATCTAGCGCGTCTGCCAATTCCGCCACGCCCGCAAGCAACGTCCACCGAAAAACTG
>JGI994J12354_10004536_pt1 | contig 12430 bp, 8 predicted proteins | sample IntmicLarv3ML3BL_FD_12354 | JGI IMG/M metagenome (IMG submission 12354)
CGGATACTCGCTCCCTTGGCTTTTATGAACGCTCATCGCATAAGCTAAAGTCAATTCATCCATCTGTCCGGATTCATAAGTCGCATCCCAATCCGGATAGCGAACGGTCATCTTCCCTTGGCTCAATTCCCAAACCCGACCAATATCGCCATTAAAGACTTTCTTTTCATAATTATTCTTCGTCTGCATCACTTTATCGCCGGCTCGAAATTTCATTTCCCCATACTTGACCTCAAGCTCTCCTTCCGACGCAGGATTTAAAGCCATTTGAAGCCTCTGATTCAGATTCGCCACCCCAGTCGGTTGGCGGTGCATCGGCGATAGTACCTGGACGTCCCGAAGCGGATGATAGCCTTCCGCCACCAATTCCTTACTGCAAAGCTCCATAATTCGCTCCACCACGTCTTCCGGCTCATCCAAAAAGATTCCCCGAAATTCTCGGTCATCAAATACCGGCATCTGCCCCCGATTAATTCGATGGGCATTCCGCACAATTGAGCTTTCCTGAGCCTGCCGAAAAATCTCCGTAAGCCGCACCGTTGGAATTACCTCAGAGCGAATCATATCTTTCAGCACCGACCCCGCCCCCACCGAAGGAAGCTGATCTGCATCGCCGGCAAAAATCAAACGACAACCTGCCGGAACTGCCAATAATAATGAATTCGTCAACACCAAATCCAGCATTGAAGACTCGTCAATAATAATCGCATCAGCCTCCAAAGGATTGGAATCATCCCGACTAAACCGTAGCCCTCCGGCCACCGAAGGCTCCGCTTCCAGCAGCCGATGAATCGTCACCGCTTCCCGCCCGGTAGTTTCAGCCAACCGCTTAGCAGCCCGCCCGGTCGGTGCCCCCAAAAGCACTTTCAAGTGCGCTCCTTCCAACACCTCTAAAATTCCCTTAATCGTGGTGGTCTTCCCGGTACCTGGGCCACCAGTCAAAATCATAACTCCTTCGGAAATCGCCAGAGAAATCGCCTCTTGCTGAGCTTCTGCCAATTCCAATTGATTCTGCTCCTGCCACTCCTTCAAAAGACCTTCCCCAAGCCACATAGGAAGCTTCTTTGCTTGTTTCTGTAAATCCAGCAAATTGCGAGCCACCTTCTTCTCCGCATAATACAGAAAATCCGGATAAACCAGAATTTCGCCACCGATACTCTCCATATCCAACTCTCGTCGCATAATCATTCGATTGAGCCGATCGGTGACCAATTCCTCTTCCACCTCAAGTAAAGTCACCGCTTCTTTTTTCAAAGCCTCTTGAGGCAAGCAAACATGTCCACTTTGAACTACCCGATCCAACGCAAAGAAAATCCCCGCATCAATCCGAGCATCACTCGTCATATCCAGCCCATTCGAACGAGCAATCCGATCGGCAATCCGAAAGCCAATTCCCTGAATCTCCTGTGCCAATAAGTACGGCTGCTGCTGAAGCACACTTAAAGCCATTTCCCCATAAGCACTCAAAATGCGCGCTCCATAAGTACCGGAAACTCCATGGCTCTCCAGAAAAACCATCACATCCCGAAGGCCACTCATTTCCCGATAAGATTCCATAATCTGAGCCAGTTTCTTCTCGCCGATACCTTCCATCTTCATCAATTCTTCCGGCTCATTTTCCAGTACATCCAAAGTACGCTCGCCGAATTTTTCAACCAGCCGTGCCGCCGTTACCGGGCCAACCCCACGAATTGCCCCGGAAGAGAGAAAGCGTACAATCCCATCCGTAGAAGTCGGTAAAATTCGCTCACAAGAGGAAAATTGAAACTGCCGACCAAACTTCGGATGCTTCGTCCAATCCCCTTTAAATTTTAGCTCTTCCCCAATCAAAGGGCTACTCAGTGTGCCGACGAAAGTGATCGTTTCTTTTCCGTCAGTCGGACGAACTCGAGCCACCACATAGCCATTTTCTTCATTATGAAAAGTGACCCGCTCCAATACGCCGCGGATTTCTATCATATTCACTCCGTCCTTTCTGCATCACTACCCAATCTACTTTTCCAAATAGTCCAAAGCCGCCTGAATACGCGCCTCCGGCTCCTGACCCGCCAAAAACTCCAACACCTTAGGGCCCTGATAGCCCGCTTCTCCAAGCTCCTTCAAGAGAGGATGAAAATCAATGCCCCCCAAGCCGGGCTGGCAATGCCCATAAGCGCCGCCGCCTAAAATTCGTATATCCTTCAAATGTAAATAACCGATTCTCCCGGCAAAAGCCTGCACCGCATCAGACGGATGATTCCCGGCAATTACCCAATTTCCGGTATCAAAAGTGAGCTGCAATTTAGGTAATTGATTTAAAAGCCTGCCAATCGCCTCAATCGTCCCCACCCTGCCATTCGGCGGATTTTCCAAAGCCAAACAAATGCCTTCGGCCTCAGCTACCGCCAATACCTCAGCCGCTCCTGCCTGCCACTCTTCACTTTCAAGAAGCGCCCAATCGGCTTGGGGATCAATATTGACCCGCAATACCTTGGAATTCATTGCTTTAGCGATTTCAATGCTTTTGAGTATCCCCTTAAAAGTTTCCTGATTTTTTTCCAAGGACTCCGTCAAAATCGCCTCATTACAAGCATAAGAAAGCTCCAACCCTTTTGCCGAAGCCAAAGCTGCCATTTCCCTTGCCTCGGTCAACGGATTTTCTTTCCAAAACGGTCGCACCTCAAACCCCGACAATCCAAACTTTTCCGCTACTCCCAAAAGTTCTTTCTGATCCTGACCGGCTACCAAAAAATCGTTCCACAATACCGCACTTACCCAAAATTTCATATTCATCCCTCACAATCGTTTTTATTATAACAAAAATTCTACCCTTCCTGAAATCAAATTCCCGATTCATGGTATTTTTTCCGGAGCATTATCCATTAAAAACTGTACTTCTTCCACTCAATTATTGACTTTTCTTTCTCAAAAATCAAATATTCTTCATTTCAGCGAATTTCATATTATAATAGAAATAACTTCACCAATCCTTTAGATATTTTAATCAACATAAGGAGGGAATTTTCATGGAAACAACCAAAAAATATACCGTCATCACCGGAGCCAGCTCCGGAATCGGCTATGAAGCCGCCAAAGCACTCGCCGCAAAGGGAAAAAATCTCATTCTTGTGGCTCGCCGACAAACTAACCTAGAAGAACTAAAAAAAGAACTCCTCGCTGCAAACCCCGACCTTTCCATCATTATTCAGCTTGCAGACCTGACAATTCGGGAAAAAGTGTATCAGCTTTATGAGGATTTAAAATCCTACCAAATCGAAACCTGGATTAATAATGCCGGTAGCGGACTTCACTCGCCGGTCACTCTACAGAATCTGGAAAAAGCCGAACAAATGATTCAGCTCAATATCAACGCACTACTCATTTTGTCCACTCTCTATACCCAAGACTATAAAGATGTGGAAGGTGCAACTCTGGTCAACCTTTCCTCCATCGGCGGCTACAGCGTCGGTCAACACGCCATTACCTACTGTGCAACCAAATTCTTCGTCAGCGCCTTTACCGAAGGGCTCGCCAAAGAATTAGAAGCCAAAGGACATAAAATGCGAGCCAAAATCCTCGCTCCGGCGGTCACAGACACCGAATTTGCTCAAGTCGCCTCCGGAGCTGCCGAAAAAATCAATTACAGCGAATATTATGGACGTCATCATACTAGCCAAGAGATGGCGCAATTTCTACTCCAGCTTCTCAATAGCAACAAAGCCGTCGGCCTCGTTGACCCACTCACCTATGAATTTAATTTAAGCGACAACGAATGTAAGCACCGAGTCACCAACGTAAAATAAATTCCATAATTCATTCAAAGACCTCAATGCATCTGCACTTGGGGTCTTTTTTTATCACTCTTCACTTCCGCCAAGACTTTACCCAAACAAAAGACAGGTGCAAATCTGCACCTGTCTTTTATTGTGATTTTATTCGATTCAATTACTCGGCAATGCTTGCCGACTTCATTTCCGGCTTCCTCATGCTCATTGCCTTCTTCAAGGAATTTCTCCCGCTGAATCTCGTCAATTCGAGCAACCAGCTTTACGAGCTCTGCAAAATGCTCTTTTTCTTCATTTCGGATATGCTCCAACACCGATTTAATTTCCTCATTGTCGATATTATCAATGTGCCACTGATATTGGTTGATCGCATCCAGCTCGCCGGCAATATCATCTCTCAGCCACATTGCTAATTGCTCCATTGGCGAAGCATCTTTGATTGCACTACCTGAATATCCCATTTTCAAGCACCTCCAAAATTATTATGATTCTTCGTGAATAACTGAAAATTTTTGAGATTGGTTTCCTTAATTGGATTATATCTCACGGATTCTCACAAAGCAATCAGGAAATAATAATTTTTGCCCCCGAATATCAGCGACTGCTCACCAAAGAGTTCATAATTTTTTTATAAGCCTCCACCCCGGGCTGATCAAAAGGGTCTACCTGAGCCAGCATTCCCTCATAAACTACTGAAAGCATCAGAAAATACAGCAATCCACCAATATGATAAGGGCTAATGGTCGGCAAAATGATATTCGCACTCCACCGATAATCCGAAGCCAAAGCCTCTTCATTCGCTTGCCTTGCCATCTCTAAAGCTCTATCCATCGGCATTCCTGCCCATTGATCAAACATTTCAATATGGGGATAAGGATTAGGAATCGCAACTTCTTGCCGCCATTTCTGCACCGATACAAATTGGATCATCTTATCCCGCCGCCCATCTTGATGAGCTTGGGTCTGAGCGTGCATATCGGTGGTGCCAATCGCCACCACCGGAGTTCGGCCATATTCGACAATCTCGCCGGTGAGATTTTTCCGCTTGCCCAAAGATTCCGCCATCAACTGCACATACCATTCAGCCAACGATTTAAAGGCATTACCATAGGGCATAAAAATTTCTATCCATTTGTCCTTCTCCACTGCCCCCAGCCACTTCAAAGCTCCATTTAAAAGAGCCGGGTTTTCTCGCCAATTCAGAGAAACACAAGCTTCATCCATCGCCCGACCACCACGAAGAAACTCCTCAATATCAATCCCCACCAACGCCGCTGTCAGCAGACCGGACTCGGAAAATATGCTAAATCGCCCGCCCACTCCGGCGGGAATATCAAAGCACGGCCAATCATTCTCCCGTGCCAACTGCCCTAAAAGCGAGGTATTTCCCGCACCATCAGGCTCAGTAACTGCACAGACCTCAAATTTAATGCCCCTTTCCGCAGAAATTCCTTTAGCGCAAAGAAAATCGCCATAGTATCCATCGTTCCGCCGGACTTAGAATTCACAACCAAAAGTACCCGATACTCTCTGGACTCGCTTTGGCTCGCCTTACTCTGACGCTCCAACTCCTGTCCCAATTCATAAACCGCTTCAGCATCCAAATTATTCCCGCTAAAATAAAAGCGAGGATAGCCCCGCCGCTCTTCCCGACTCTTCTGATTCCAAAAAGAACCGCAAAATAAATCAAACAACACCTGATTTCCTAAAAAAGAACCGCCAATCCCCAAAGATACCACCGAGTCATACTTCTCTTTCGCAGTTTCAGCGAAATTTTTCAGTCGATTCAATCGGCTCAATTCCGGCTTTAATAAACTCGGAAAAAGCACCTTCTCCGGCTGTCCATCCTTCGACAAATGCCCCGGAAATAAGCCGCTTTCCCGCAAGTCATTCATCTGTTGTCCGGCATGATTGATTTTTTCCTCATATTTATCCAGCAATTCCGCAGAAATGCCCTCATCCTTTAGCAAATGGCTCGTGTCAAAAATAAATCCATTCCCCAATTCCTGAATCACAATACCCCTTCTTTTCTCATACATTTTTGATAATTCTGTATTCATTCTAAATGGAATACTTAAAATTCGCAACCATCCGTCATACTTCAAACTTTATACCTTTCAGTATATTCAAATCTACATCAACAGACAACAATCCAACGGGCTCATCGTTATTACCGAAAAGCCCCAATTCCCCGACTCAAACAAAAAAGCCCACTTACCAAAGAAAAAACCTTGATAAAGTGGGCTTCTCTATTTTTTGTTCAGAACTTGTTATCTTAATAGATCTGTAAATCGAAACTCCGTCAAATCAACACAATCAATGAGAAGCCAATCCGCCAATTTTTGCCAACAACTCTTCTACCTTTTCTTCCAGTAGCTTCTGATTGCCGCGAGTTTCCAAGTTTAGCCGAGTTAATGGCTCAGTATTAGACATTCGAAGGTTAAAGCGCCATTCCGAATATTCAATAGAAAGACCATCCAAATGCTCAACTTTCAGTGCAGTCGGCGCATATTCATCCTCAATTTTCTGAATCACTTTTTCTGCATCCTCAACCCGTCGATTAATTTCACCGCTTACCGGATAACGAGCCATCGCCTGATCCACGACTTCCGCCAAGGTACAGTCTCGGCGGCAAAGCTCATTCACTACAAAAAGCCAGGGCAACATTCCGCTGTCGCAATTATGAAAATCCCGGAAAAAATGATGTCCCGAAGCCTCGCCGCCATAAAGAGCATCGACTTTTCGCATCGTCTCTTTCATAAAAGCATGACCGCCCCGGCTTTCCAAAGGCCGACCGCCGGCATTTTGTACTGTTTCCTCGATATACCAGACCAAGCGAGGGTCATAAATGATTGTCGCTCCCGCTTCCTGCTGCAAGAAAATTTCCGACAAAAAGCCGACAATATAATAGCTATCAATAAATCGACCCGTACTATCAAAGAAAAAACAACGATCAAAGTCGCCATCCCAAGCGATTCCTAAATCCGCTTGATGCTCAACCACAGCTTTCGCCGTCGCATCGCGCCGCTCCGGCAATAACGGATTGGGAATCCCATTAGGAAATTCACCGTCCGGCTCAAAGTACATCGGAATAAATTCCAACGGTAATTTTTCCATCAGCACATCCATAATCGGGCCTGCACAACCATTTCCTGCATTGGCAACAATTTTCAGCCCCTTCATCCGATTATCCGGAATCAAGCCCAGCAAATATTCTACATAATCAAGAGTCGAATCTTTTTCCGTTATCTGACCGGCTTTTTTGCCCGGCTCCATCCCTTCTTCGAACAGTCCTTTTTCCAAAAGGGCATAAATATCCAAGAGGCCGGTATCCATACTAATCGGCTTCGCCCCTTCTCTTACCAATTTCAGCCCATTATAATCCATCGGATTGTGACTCGCCGTAACCATCACACCGCCTTGAGCACCCCAAGCCGCCGTGCAATGATAGACCTGCTCAGTACCACAAAGGCCAATATCAATCACATCACAGCCACCATCAGTAAAGCCCTTAATCACAGCACTCGCCAAAGCTTGGCTACTCAGCCGAACATCTCGGCCGACCACGACTTTTTCCGGTTGATACAGCGACACAAAAGCCCTTCCCACCTGATAAGCAAGGACTTCATTCACTTCCTCCGGCATCTGCCCCCGAATATCATAGGCCTTAAACGCTTCTTTTCTAATCATCCGATTACCTCCCCGCTAATTTTCTAATGATCCAACTTTACTGCCTTGCAATTCTCCGATATTTCGGCATCAATCTTACCAATTTAAGTTATACCACACTAAGAAAAAATACCCGCCATATTATAGCGAGTATTTGAAGTGAATCCACTAATTGAGCTAATTTCCGGCTTTGCCATGGCTCGCCACCCACGAAGCAAATCGCCAGCAATACACCTCACCTAAAACAAAACTAGAACATCCGAGTATGAATTTTAAAGGATATATCATGGGTATGATCAATTTTATCCCGAGTATAAGTCAACTCCAATTGAAAACCACGCAAATCATGAAACCAACCGGCCTTATACTCTTTTACCTGCCCTGCATCAATATCATACAAAGAGCCGACCTGGAATTGATTGCGCTTATCTAATTTATAAGTCATGAAAGGACGAATCGCATTTTCGGTATCCGTACTCCGATACTTAAATACCGCCCTATTCCTGCTATTTCCTTCCACCGACAAACTACCATACAACTTAGGCGAAAATTGATGCTCCAACAGCGCATAGCCGCGAAGCTGAGAAAAATCATTCTCAAACTTTTCCTCATAAACATAACGAACACCGCTACCAAAAGAAAGTTTCGTCTGAGGGCCCAAAGAAATTGGCTTTCGAATAATCCAGCCTTCACCCTCATAGCGAGCCGATTCTTTAGACTCTTCCTTCCAGCGAGCCGCCAAGCCTGCACCGTACATATAAAAGCCACTATTCCCGAAGCGAATATCCTTTGTTCGATATTGAAACTCCGGCACTCTATGAATCCAGCGATTCCCATCTTCATTATAAACTTGACCATAACTAAGGCTAAAGTTTCCAATATCCGTCGAACGTCGAATCCTCACATCATACTTAAAATCGCCTCGATGATAATAACCTACCTTCGCACTACCAAAAAAATTACTGGGCAAATTCAGCGGTTGAGTAAACGTCACATAAGGACCTAAGTCATCACTATAATTAAACTTCGGGAAAGGAAATTGGGAATCCCTTGCGCCATCTCGCAAATCCACCTTATAATCAGCAATCCGAAACAGCTTGTGAGGCCCCAAATAAAGAGTCGGCTTCTGCACCGTCATCTTTTCACCGGGAATTATAACCACCTTAGGCGATTTCACCCAAATTGCCGGATTTTTCCCCCGCTCCAGCAAAGAAACATCTTTCGTCATCTTCACATTTTGAATATCAATCTGATTCGGATGAATTGTTATCTTATCGCCGGAAAAATAGCGCTTCTTGACCTGCCCCTTACCTTCCAGAAATTCGCCAATCTCTTGATTGAAATTATATTTTCCTTCCGAAAGCTCCAAAAGAGCATTTTGTGTTGTTACCCGCACAGTCTCCGGAAAAGCAACCTCGCCCTTCTCCACATTCCCCAAAACAACCTCAGTACGAAGCGTATCCCCGGCATGCAGCACACGAGCCCGACCACTCGCTGAAAAATCGCCGACCTTTTGATTATATTCGATATAGTCCGCAGAAATTTGAGCCGGAATCCCATAAGTCACCGGTGCCGCTTCTACCCTTGCCTCAACAGCACTCTTTTCTTCTAATGCTGGAAAAAAAAACCGGAGTTGCACAACTGGCAGGATGATGCAGAGCGCTCAAAACTCCTGTCGCTCCCACCACCGCAAGCCGCCGGAAGTGTCTTTTCTTCATGCTCCATCCATCCTTCATCTTTACTGTAAATCAACTGTAATCGCCTGATACTCCTGATCTGTCTCGATATAAAGCATCGAACCTTCTTTAACTACTGCATTCTCACCATTGAGAAATGCCCCGCCAATCAAACCAATCGGCCCTAAAATTACCAACCCTGCCACCGAAACTCCCGCCGCTTTGGCATAAGTCTCCGTTGCATCCAGCGACTTCGCGCCTTGAATAAAATGAACCGGCTGGCCATCAATCGTTTCCACATAATCAAAAGTCAACGCTAATCTACCATTTCGAGCCAACCGCCTCGCTGGCCTCACCGACTCCACGCTGGCCTGCCCCATCGCACCCTTCGGGAAGACCAACCGCCCCTCAACAAACACATCCTCAGCCACCCTGATTCTCGCAACATCTCCGACCTTTGCAGTCTTACTCGTCAACGGATCTACAAACTCAATCCGCACCAAAGTTCCTGTCGGAATATCCACCAAAATTCCATCCGGATTTTCCACCACATGAGAAGCGACCGTCTTACTTCGAGTCTCCAATGAATAAGAAGATACCCTACCGGTCAAGCGTGATTCCAAATCCACCAACCGCTCTTCCAAAGGCTTCATCGAGACCTCCCGATCCAGACTCCACTCCGCCGCATTTATTCGGGTCAAAATCGACACCCGCCGCGGCTCACCGCCTCGCAATCGCTCTGCCTGCTTCTGCACCCTCGTATTCACAGTACCCGATTGAACAGTCCCCACAAGCGTCTGATCCAGCCGATCCAAACGATCAATAATCGAACCCTGTCCCACACTGCCAAAAACAGTAATTTCATTGCTTTCCAAAGACGGCTTCGGCGCCGCCCACTCAGAGCCTGCATTTTCCGTCAATACCAAATCGCTATCGGTCTCCCTCTTCTCCGACTCAGCAGCATAGCCAACTACCCCGCCACACAAAGCCAGCCCCAAAAGAACCAACACCGCAGATTTTCTCAAATTCATCAAAATGCACTCCCCTCATTACTAAACTCTATAAAGAAATTCATTTTTCCTATACCTAGCTATTATACACCGAAAATCATCTTACCGCCAGAAAAATACCGACATCTTTTCCCAAGAAAAACCATCAAAAAATCAAAATAATTCGCAACTCTTCAACGAAAAGCACCACTTAAACACAAGCAACCACTACCTCCCATCAAATACCAATCAAAATAGCAATAAAATTGACAAGACTAGTCGCTCCAAAAATCTAGGTAAAATAAAAATGAGCCCCGACCAGCGGCCAGAGCTCTTAAAAATTTAAATGGTGGACGATGACGGGATCGAACCGCCGACATCCTGCTTGTAAGGCAGGCGCTCTCCCAGCTGAGCTAATCGTCCGTGAAGCACTTACTTATATTAACCGATTTAATCCATTCCGTCAACTCCCTTTTACCATTTTTTAGCAAATTTTTTCCATATACAAATAAAATCACAAAAATAATACTTATCGCTCTTTCATTCTGCAAACTGCACTTTTCCACAAATCTATGATAAAATTACTACATACAAAAGAAAGTGCAAAAATAGCAAACCTTCAAATTGTCCAAACTTGCTAATCATGCCCTTTCAAAAATTCCAATAAGCACATACTCTAATTAAAAAATCCTAGGAGGTATCTTTGTGAAAAAATGGACTCTGATTGCTGTAATTATTTCCTCTTGTCTCTTTTCCACCGCTCATGCCGAAACTTGGCAACAAGTCACCAAAACCCCCGATAATGTCGTATTCTACAGCGACTCCGACCACCTAGACATCATCAAAGGAAATCTAAATCATGAAAAAACCGACGTAGTCAAAAGGACTACCGAAAATCCAAAACGGGTCTGGATAAAAATTCAAAACCCCACTCCGGACGCCAATCAAGGCAACCTACTCTACTATAAAATCTTACTCGAATGCGACTTTAAAACCGAAAAACTTCGCATCATCTACATCGGCGCCTACGACAACGCCGACCAATATCTCGGCGCCTCCCACACCCCCGACAGCGACTGGCAGCCCCTCGACCCCACCAGCCCCATCGGCCAACTCGGACTCCACGCAGAAAAATACCTTAATATAAAGTAAATTCATAATAACTATATAAAAAGAGAGGATTTTTCCTCTCTTTTTTGCATAATAAATTTTTCGAAACAACCTAGACATCTCTGCCAAAATATCAGCAATATAAAGTATTCAGCAATTCCTGCAGCATTAAAATTTCAGCATGAACAAGCTAACTCAGTTACAGTTGAAAAACTTAATTCTTTTCGTTATTTTACTAACAACAGCTTAGATTTCGGCATCGGCACGCCCCTAAGAAGGCCTCAACCTGAAAATATTAAACGTATCAATGCCTTTGACGGAGCTTTTTTATCCAGAGGCTTTTTGATTTGTGGTATCTAAAGTTTCATCTGCCCACTGAAACTATCGAATAATTACTTGCACAAAGCATATAAGAAGGTCACATCTGGATAAATCGATACCCCCATTTTCTAGTGGGATAAAACGGGGTAAAAACAAAAGAGGCTTCTAGCAAAAACGCTAGAAGCCTTGATTTTAATAGCGACCCTGCAGGGACTCGAACCCCGGACCTTCTGATTCGAAGTCATCTCGCCGAACCTATACCAGCCATTGATATTACTGACTTTTCCGAGGTCTACCCTGCTTTTCTTTTCGCGCCATTTTGCACGGTTTTGCCGCTCTTTAATTCTGGATAAGGGTCAATTTAAGGTGCAAGTTTTTATGCCTTAATTACTTTTTACCCTCATAGCACAATCCACAATCGCTTAATTCTAACTCTCTTTTTGGACTACTTTTTCAACTCAAATCCAAGATATACCTATTAAAATAGATACTTTTGGATTGTCCACTTCAATATTTCTTCTCTAGTATAATTTACATCTATGTGAATAACATAAAATTCTTTATTTGAGTTTAAAAAAATAAATGACTTTCTTCTTCCATCATTACCTTGAATTGAAATACTATCATACTTTTCTTTAAATTCAGTATTAACTCGCACCTCTCTATATCCACTTTGACTTAAGATTTCCTTTAATTTATTAATATTTTCATCATCTCTTGGAAGAGGGGGATCTAAATATAATGAAATTGCTTTTGCATAAGCATGATGCGTTCTTTCTTCTTTTGTTATATTTATATCTAATTTTGCTAACTCTTTTTTTATATTTTCGCTGTCTTTTTCAACAATGCTCCAGCTGATTTCCGGAAAATCTACATTGGCAACAACACGATAAGAGACAAA
>JGI994J12354_10004537_pt1 | contig 12427 bp, 15 predicted proteins | sample IntmicLarv3ML3BL_FD_12354 | JGI IMG/M metagenome (IMG submission 12354)
TGCGGAGGCCCGGGCCGGGGACGCCCCGGCGGTTGAGGCCGCCGCCACCGCGCCCGAGGCGGGGCCAGAGACACCGTCCTTCTGGCGCGAGACCGTGCCGCCCGAGGAGGCCGAGGGCCGCGCTGTGGATGAGGACGCCCTCCACGCCGCCCTGCCCGGCGGGCTCGAAAGCGTCATGCCTGAGCTTGGCGTGCCGTCCGGCGCACCGGTGGCGCCGGTCTCGAGCCTGACCATCAGCGGCCTCGAGAGCGGCTATCAGGGCAGCGGAACGGTCTATCTGCGCAACGAGACCGACCTCACCATCGACACGGCGGCGCTGCTCGGCAAGCCATCGCCGGTCAAGCTGTCGGGCACCGGGGTGCAGGTGCTCGTCCTCCACACCCACGGCACCGAGGCTTATACGCCCGATGCGGCCTACCCCTACGCGGCCAGCGACCCCGACCGCACGGTGGACACCTCCCGCAATGTGGTACGGGTGGGGGCCGAAATCGCCAGGATTTTAGAGGAGCACGGCATCGCGGTGGCCCACTCGACGGCCCTGCACGATTATCCGGCCTACAGCGGCTCCTACAACCGCGCCCTCGAGGACATCAGCCGGTTTATGAAGGACAACCCGTCCATCAAGGTGGTGATTGATGTCCATCGGGACGCCATGATCTCGCAAAACGGCACCAAGTACAAGACGGTGGCCGATATTGAGGGCCGGCCCGCCGCCCAGCTCATGCTGGTGGCCGGCACCGACCGGGGCGGCCTGAGCCACGAAAAATGGCGCGAAAACCTTGTCTTCCAGCTCAAGATTCAGGACAGGATGAACACCCGGTATCCCGGCATCATGCGCCCCGTCAACATCCGCGCCGGGCGGTTTAATCAGCATGTCACCACCGGCAGCATGCTCCTCGAGGTTGGCACCAGCGGCAATAGCCTGGGGGAGGCGCTCTATTCGGCGGGGCTGTTTGCGGAGGAGCTGGCCATATTGTTGGGTGGGGCATAATTCCCCTCCACGGAGGGGAATAGGGGCCCGCCCTTGCATCCATCCCGGGCATATGTTACCATAGAGTCATCATCCAAAGGAGGTGGCCTATGGCCCGAAAACGATGCAATTGTTGCACGCCGTGCAGCTTGACGTTTTTTGTTCGCTTGCACAAAAAACTATGTGCCGCGCTGCTCGCGCTTCTGCTGCTGGCCGCCTGTGGCGTGTCGGAGGGGGACACCGCCTTGCCCGCCCCCAGCATCCCCACCCGGCCCGCGACGACAGCGGCCCAGACCACCGTGCCGGTGACCACCGAGGACCCCGCCGAGGCCCAGCGGCGCGCGCTCGAGGCCGCCCTGGTGGCCGCGCTCGACGCCGCCCCGGTGCAGGGAATCGAGGAGGGTGATTTGCGCCCCTTCCCCTATCCCTACAGGGCCATGCTGGCCCTTACCTCCGACTGCGACAGCACCAAGCTTGAGGTTTTCGAGCGCGTCCACCGCTTCCTCAACACCCGGGAGGAGACCGATTACGGCCCCGGCCTGGGGCTCGATGTGGGTGACTCCTTCTTCCTCTACAACGGCTCCAACGACGCCGAGGCGGCGGGCATTATGACCTAGTGCGAGGGCACCGACCCCGGTGTCATCCAGAGCGCCGCCGTCATCCAAAAATACTACGCCTGCGGCTGGATTGACAGCCTGCATGCCTTCGGCGATTTTTCCCGCAGCGGGGGCTCGCGCTTCACGAGGGCCCTGGCCGAGGCCGCGTGGGCCCACCTTGAGGAAGCCGGCATCGCGCCCACGGTGTGGATTGACCACGGCAACGCCTCCAACCTGCAAAACTTCGGGGCCTACAACCCCAAAAACGCCTCCAGCTATCAGGCCGGGGACGACCCCGCCTCCCCCTACTACCACCTCGATTTGACACTCCCCGCCGGGGTGCGATATGTGTGGTATTCCCGCCACAGCCATAAATTCGGGCAGGATTTTCCGCTGAGCGCGCGCGCGCTGCGCGATGGTTCGACGGTGTGGAGCTTCACCCGCTATTGCAACGAGATGAACGGCAATGAAATCCTGTGGAATTGGCGGCCCAACCAGCTGAACGAGCAAATCACCGAGGCGCGCCTGGACAGCCTCGAGCAAAAGGGCCAGTACGCCCTCGTCGGCCAGCATTTGACCATGTATCAGGCGCGCTATCAGCCCGAGGCCGATGATTTGGCCGCGTTGCGGATGCTGGCCGAGCGCCACCATGCCGGCCGCATTCTGGTGGCCCGCACCTCACGGCTGCTCGACTACGCCGTGGCCACGCGGTATATCACCTTCCAGACCGCCGAGGTGGACGGCCGCAGGGCCATCCGGCTGCTGGACTTGGGTGACCCCACCACCGGCCCGCGCACCCCGACCCCGGATGAATTGCGCGGCCTGACCTTCTACTGCGAGCAGCCTGAGAACGTGATGATTTTCGTGGGCGATGTCCCCCTTGAGGCCGATTTGCTGCAAATCAACCCGGCTGACGACAGCGGACAGGCCAGCATCGGCATCCGCTGGTTCGAGGCCGATGTGACCGATTATACGAAGTGATAAAGTGTCGTTATCGCAAGAAAGGGACGCCCTTGGGCATCCCTTTCTTGCTATTCCTTCTTCCCGAACAATCGGTTCATCTTGCTTTTGATTCGGGCCTCGCGCTCGGCCCGGATGTCGGGGCGCAGCAGCCATTCGCCGTCCTCCTCGAGGGTGAAGGCGTCGCCCTCCCGGCCCTCTAAACCGGGGGCATGAATAAGCTCGCCGTCGTCTGAGATGAGCACGGCGGCGCCCTCCTCGAAGCGGTCGAGGATGAAAGCCTTACCGGGCTGTTGACACATGGAGCTCGCCTCCCTCAATGATGGCCGTGACCGTGCCGCCCAGGTCGGTGCGCCAGATGCGGGTGCCGTTCAGCCGCGCCAGCACCTCGGGGTGGGGGTGGCCGTAGTCGTTGCCCGCCCCGCAGCTGATGACCACATGCTGAGGGTTGACGGCATCCAAAAAGCCCTGGCTGCTGGAGGTATTGCTGCCGTGATGGCCTGTCTTGAGCAGGTCAAAATCACCCCATCCGGCGTCGATGACGGCCCGCTCGACCTCGCCCTCGGCGTCGCCCATGAGCAGCATGCGCACGCCGTCCATTTCGACAGCCAGGACGATGGAGCTGTTGTTGAGGCTGCTGCCCTCAAACTCGCCCTCGGGGGGCGAGAGCACGGTGACCGTGGCGCCGCCCAGCCGATACATCTGCCCCGCCGCGCCGTAGCGGGCATCGCAGCCGTTGCGCTCGACGGCGTCGAGCATTTTCTCGAAGGTGGCCGTGGTATGCATGGCCTCGGGCATCAAGAACACGTCGACGGCGAAGGCGTCCAGCACATCGGCCATGCCGCCGATATGGTCGGAGTGAGGATGGGTGGCCACCACCAAATCAAGGCCATCGAGGCCCACGCCCCGGGCCTTGATGAAGTCGATGAGGGCCGCTGAATCCTTGCCTGTCCCGGCGTCCACCAGCATGTGCTGGTTCCCGCTGGCCAGCAAAATAGCGTCGCCCTGGCCCACATCAATGAAGTGAACGGCAAAGTCAGCCTCCGCGATGGCCGAGGGCGCGGTGGGCCCCTCGACCAAATCGCCGGCCAGGTACATGCCGGCGGCCAAAACCAGCGCGGTGAGCAGCAGCACCACCGCCTTCATGGCGGGGGAGAGGCCTGAAAGGCTTGTCTTTTTGCGTCTGCTCATAGCTTCCTCAGGAAGGTCTTGTAGAACTCGATGCCAAGCCCTAACGCGCTCTCGGTGAGGTATTCATCGGGACCGTGGGCCGTGGCGGCGTTCTCATAGCTCATGATGAAGGGGGAAAAGCGCAGCACGCAGTCGGTCATGTGGCCGTAGTGCTTGCTGTCGGTGCCGCCCGAGAGCAGCATGGGAATGCAGGGCAGCCGGGGGTATTTCTCGTCCAGAGAGCGGGCCAGCAGCTGATACATGGGGTGCGCCGTGTCGGTCATGGGCACGCTGTCGCCCATTTTGACAATCTCGACCTCGGCGGGCAGGTCGGCCACCAGGCCGCGGATGTGGGCTAAAATATCCTCGGGGCTCTCGGTGGGCAACAGCCTCGCGTCAATGAGGGCGCTGACGGCGGCCGGGATGACGTTCTCGTGCTCGGCCCCCTGAAGCCGGGTGGGGGCCAGCGTCGAGCGCAGCAGGGCCATGGTGCGGTAGTCGTGGCGGAAGATGGCCCCCAGGAAGGGCCGGGACAGGAACATATTCCCCACGGCCAGGCGCTTGCCGAAGGAGAGGGCGGGGAAGCATTTCTCCAAATACTCACGGGTGGCCGGCAGCATCTTGATGCGGGGCTGGGAGGCCTCGATGCGGCACACGGCCTCGGCCAAAAAGCCCACCGCCCCGTGGGGTGGCGGCACGCTGGAATCGCCGCCCTGGGCCTTGACGGTGATTTTGTAGGTGCAGGTCGTCTTCTCGCCGATGCCGATGAGGGCGGCGGCGCAGTCGGCCTTGTCCATGAGGCTCTCAACGATGAAGCCGCCCTCGTCGAAGACCATGTCGAATTGCAATCCCCGCTTGCCCAGAAGCTCGGCAATTTGTCCGGCACCCTCGGCGCCGCCGGTCTCCTCATCGTGGCCGAAGGCGAAGTAGATATCGCGCCCCGGCGCGAAATCCTCGGCCAGCAGGCTCTCGACGGCCTCAATCATGGCGATGACGGTGCCCTTGCTGTCGATGGCGCCCCGGCCATAGATTTTGCCGCCCGCCGTCACACCGCTGAAGGGCTGGCGCGTCCAGCCGTCCCCGGCGGGGACGACATCCAGGTGCGAGCAAAAGAGCACCGGCAGGGCGTCGGTGCGGGCCCGAGCCTTCCAGCGCAGCATCATGCTGCCCGAGGGCAGCTCGAGGCAGCCCAGCTTGTTGAGCGTCTGAGCGTAGGTCGTTTGGATGTATTCACCCTGCTGCTTCAGGGGCTCCCGGGCCCCGGTGATGGTGGAATGGCGCAGCATACCCGAGAGGCGGCCCACGGCACGCTGGGTGACATCGGGGTCGGGCACGTGCTCGCTGAGGGGCGAGGTGCGCCGCATGCGGCGGCTCACCCGGGCCGACTGGATGACCACCCGGCTGAGCATAAAGAGCACCAGAGCGAGGATGGCCAGATTAATCCAAAAGCCGAAGGAGGCCGTCACGTTGCCGGCCCATATTTTGAAGGAGGCCACCATATCGGAAAAGACATTCATGTAATCACCTGCCAGGTTGGAATAGAAGCTGAGTTACAGCCATACTGCGCCTATTGTACCACAAAAAGACCCGGGGAGGAAAGCACATGGGCGTAAATTTTTTGTGGGCGGCCACACAGTGGCCGTCCATCCATGCCGGTTCTGCGAAGATGAGCGTGGGCAGCCATGACCATTACCTGTAAGTGGCGGTTCGATTGGAATAGGCTCACAACGACTTTCAGCGTGGGTGGAAACCCTTTTCTTTAGTACACAGGCATGTTATGATGTGTACGGTTGATAAATTGGAATTTGACAGCACAAAGGAGGCAATGCGATGGATAAAAATATGAACGCTTGCATTTCGCTTTATAAGGAGCAGGTCAATCATAGCGACATTCAAAAGACATACACATTTTTACTAAAGTATTTAATGCAAGTGAAGGCAAGCTTTGAAAAAGCCTTTTCCGAGGAATACGCCTGTGGATATGTTTCACCGGGATATATGGACTATTCGTATTTCTCTTTCTTCAACGATTATCTGCGGGATAAAAAGCTGCGGTTTGGCATCGTACTCAACCATCATGAAATGAGATTTGAGCTTTGGCTCATGGGGCAGAATAAAGAAATTCAAAACAGATATTGGGATTTATTCAAGACAAGCACCTGGAACCAAGACCGTACAACAAAGCCTCAATATGCAGAGCTTGAAATCGTATTGGTTGATTGTCCTGACTTTGAAAACATTGACACATTGACGGCTATTATTATGAACAGGGCGGTTGAAGAAGCGGATAGCGTCATGGCCTATTTGAAGAAATTAGATTGATAAATCCCGGTTTGACGGACTGATAAATCTGAAGACAGCGTTGAGAATGGTGAGTCAGTAATGGATAAATCAAGTGATAGGAGGCGGCTATTAATGAGTAAACGGGAGTGCTATTGTTGCAGCGCAAAGCAAGGCTATGTTAGCGGTATGACATTTATTGATGGGTTCATTTGTGAAAACTGTATGCCTTCAAGTTCAATGAGTGGTGTATATGAACAATTAAAAGCACATTTCGGTGATGCACTTAAAACGCTGCCGGTTAAAGATGCTGCGGACTTCTTAGGATGTAAGGTTGACGTGAAGAACACAACCAGGGAGAAACGCAAAGCGCCGATTTTCAGCATCATTTTATTGGGGATTGGCTTAGCGCTTATAATATACAGCGTCTATACTGCCAACCAATGGGCAATACGTTTAGGCCGGGACACTCCTCTTGGTGAATTATTTGGCGGCAGTGAACTCACTTTCTTTTTTATTTCCGGTATTCCATTCATCTTACTTAGCGCTGTATCTTTTGCCTGGCGTTTTAGAAAGCCAAAAAGCAAATCTGTTAAACCATTCAGAGGGTATACACCTGTAACTTATTACTCAGAGAATACAGGAAGTGCGAAGATGGATGCAATCAACGCCGAATATAACGCTAAGATGCGCCAAGCAGTCAGTAACCTAGCCTCTTCAGACCCAAAAGCGCCTAAATCCGCCGCTGGTGCAATGGTAAAAGGCGCGGTAGTCGGCAAGCTCATCGGCGGCGACGGCGGCGCGGTAGTCGGCGCGATGATCGCTAAACAGAAGCACGACGAAAAGAATAAATAATTGTATAAACTCATTACAAAACAAATTCCAGCTTACCCTCCCCCAAGCAATGCACAACCGCCCCTCCTCTTGACAAATCCCCCGCAGGCGCTATAATAATATACAGCGTCGGCTGAAGCCGGCATCCGTCCCCCGCACCCACACACGACAGAGGCACGAAGCCTGTGCGCCCACGAAGGGCGCCTCGCTTCGTGTATTTTTTTGGCGGCACCGCCGCCCGAAAGGCAGGTTCTCTCTTATGAAGAATCCCACCCCGCTGCGCCGGCTCATCCTAGCGGCCATGTTCATCGCCATCGGCTTTGTGCTGCCCTTTGTCACGGGGAGCATCCCGCAAATCGGCAGCGCCCTGCTGCCCATGCATCTGCCGGTGCTCATTGCCGGCTTTGTGTGCGGAGGCCCTCTCGGGGCCGCTGTGGGCGCCGTGCTGCCCCTGATGCGCCACTTCCTCCTGGGTATGCCGCCGCTGATGACGGCCATCGCCATGACCTTCGAGCTGGCCGTCTACGGCCTGATGACCGGGCTTCTCTACAAGCTTTTGCCCAAAAAGCCGGTGTTTATCTATGTCAATCTGGTCATCGCCATGGTGCTGGGCCGCGTGGCCTGGGGCGTGGTGCGCTTTGCCCTCATGGGCCTTGGCCAGAGCGAGTTCAGCCTGGCCGCCTTCTGGGCCGGCGGCTTTGTCACCGCCGTGCCGGGGATTGTTTTGCAAATTGTGCTCATCCCGGTCATCATCCTAGCCCTCCGGCGGGCCGGCGTGATGGAGTCCGAGGATAAATAGCCATGGCGCGGCCCCTCGGCGTGCCCCTGCACCATGAATACATCGCCCTGTGCCGCCGTCTTGTGGGCCACATGGAGCGCTACCCCCAGGCCCGGTTTCAGGACTTGGCCAAGCTGCTCTATCAGGCCGAGCTGGGCCCCGGCCACATGATTGACGACCCGGAGGGCTGCCTCTCCCGCCTTCTGGATGAGTGGCGCGGCTGCGCCAAAACCGAGGACGGGCCCCGGTTCGAGGAGATCGGCGGCGGGTTTTTCCGGGCCCACCTGGGCGGATTTCCCGAGGACGCGCTGCCCGCTCTGAATGGGTTTTTCATCGAAGCCGCCGCCTGTGACGCGGGCGACAGCGCCGCCCTCATCCCCAAGCTGGGTGTCGCCCTCGACCTGTGCCGCACCGGCGTGCTGCCCCTGAGCCATCGGCGGGCGCGCAGCTGGCTCATGGGCTATCGCGAGGCCGGCCTGCCCGCCGTCAGCCACAGCGAGGCCTTCCGCAAGGCCTACCGCCCGGCGTACCGTGTGGTAGGCGAGGACTGCGTAAGTTGGTTCGCCGAGACAAAAAAATAACCCCCGAGAGGGGGTTATTTTTTTGCGGGTAGAGGCCTCGTGCAGGGCGCGGCATCCCTGACGCACCGTTGCCCCTGTCGGAGCCGCACACCGTTCGCCCCCCTACCCCCGAATCTCCTCCACCGCCAGACGCACATACTCGCCCAGCGGCATCTCCCGCACCCCGGCCACCACAGTATTACAGCGGCTCACGGGCAGCAGCACCCGCCGCGCCGGGCTGGCACCCACGGCCCCGGCCATGCGCGGCGTGATCTCGCCGTGGAGGGCGTCGGCCACCAGAATACCCATGGGGCCGACGATAAAATCGGCGTCCCGGCAGTTGACCACCACCGGATTCTCGCCGGTGGCGCCGGCGTCGGCCCCGGCGCGCAGCATGGCCGCCGTAGCAAGGCTATTGGTGCCCACGGCGATGATTTCGCCCAGGCCCTCGGCCTTGAGGCGCTCGACCAGCGCGGCGCCCATCTTGCCGCCCTGGCCGTCGATGACGACGATTTTCATGAGGCTATTCCTCCCCTTCGGGCAGCGCGGGCACCACCGCCAGCGTTTTGTAGTTGAAATAATTGACCATCCCCGGCCGCGCGCCCTGGGGCTTTTTCACGTGGCGCACCAGACAGCAATCGACGGCCACACGGCCCCCCTCGGCTGACGCCGAGTAGAAGGCGGCGATGCCGGCGGCGGCGGCGGCCACGCCCTCGGGAGCCTCCCGGCCCCCGGTCTCGACCACCACATGCGCCCCCGGAATGTTCCGCGCGTGGAGCCACAGGTCGTTCTTCTGGGCGTGGCGATGGGTCAGGCGGTCATTTTCCACGTTGTTTCGGCCGCACAGAGCCACAAAACCGTCGCCCAAATCAAACCGCCTCGGCGAAAAGGCCGGGGCCTTTTCCTTTTTGCGGCCCTTGTCGCGGTTTTTCAGGTATCCGGCATCAAAGAGCTCGAGGCGCAAATCCTCCGCCTCACGGGCCGTCTCGGCCCGCGAGATGGCGTAGAGCACGCTGCCCAGATACTCAAGCTCGCCCTCCCCCGCCGCAATTTGAGCCGAGAGCGCGGCCTCGGCGTTCTTGAGGCGGCCATACTTCTTGTAGAGGGCTTGCGCCGCCTGCTGTGGGGTGCGCCGCGGGTCGAGCTTAAGCTCGATTTGCCCCAGCCCGGGGTCAAAAAAGTCGGTGACCACGGCGCTCTCGGCCCCCGCCGGAATGGCGTGGAGGTTGGCCGTGATGAGGTCGGCACGGTTCTTGAGCTCCTGCCGGTTTTGGGCGGAAAGCAGCTCCTGCCGCTGCTCATGAAGCTTGCGCGTCAGGCGCTTCTGTGCCGTCTGAGCGGCCTTTTGCACGCTTGAGGTCAGGTTTTTCATGGCCGTGCGGTGGGTGCGGGAGCGCCAGTAATCGTCCAGCAGGGCCGAGAATCCGGGCCACTGCCGGCTCTCGGCGTCCCCGTACTGGGCAATCGCCATGGGCGCGAAATCAGCGTAGCCGCCGTCGCGGATGAGCATATAGGGCCTCGGCTCGAGGCCGCGCAGGGCGGCCAGCTCCCGCGCCAGGGCGCCCGTGTCCCCCGCCGCCCGGAAGGCGCATTCGCGCACCAGAAGCGGCGCCACGCCGCCCACCCGGGTCAGAAGGTAGTCGGCGGCGTCCATCCCCGGCGGGGTGCCGCGGCACAGGGCCTCAAGCTCGCCGTCGGAGAGCCCATGCAGCTCGGGCTTATCCTGGCCCGGAGGCGGCTGATAACGCAGGCCGGGAGCCACGGCGCGCACCGATTGCTCGTGGCCCACCGTTTTTAGGCAGGCCAAAATGATGCCGTCCTCGCCCACCAAAATGAGGTTGGTCATACGGCCGGTCATCTCGCAGATGAGCCGCTTTTCGGTGATATCCCCCAGCTCGCCGGCGGCGGTGAGGGTGATTTCCAGCACACGCTCGCGCCCCGGCTGGCGCACGCTGACAATGCGCCCGCTGCCAAGCTGCTTGCGCAGCAGCATACACAGCATGGGCGGCGCCTCGGGGTTCTCGGGCCGCGTGTCGGTCAGGTGTACCCGTGCGTCGCTGCCGGCGCACAGCAGAAGCCGCACCGGGCCCTGCTCGCTGCGCAGGTGCAAAAGCACCCGGTCTCGCGCCGGCATATGAATCTTATCGACGCGGGCCGCGGTCAGAGCGCTGTCAAGCTCTCTGGCCAGCCCGGCCACGCAATAGCTATCCAATGGCATGTGATTCTCCTTGTTTTGCCTTCGGCGACCAAGGGTGTTTTTGTAAAAACACCCTTGGAACCCAAAAACTTTTGGAAATTGTATTTCATACAATTTCAGATAATTATAATTGCGCTACCCTACGTGCGCTGTAGGGGCAGACCTTGTGTCTGCCCGGCCCCTGCCCTGTGCGAGCTGACCTTGTGTCTTCCCGGCCCCTGCCCTCTACGCACCCCGGGCATCTGGGCCGAAGGCCCTGCGGCCCCTGGTACGCAGTGTGACAAAAAGACCGGTGCCAATCGCCTTGCCAAGGAAAGGAATGCGAGGGGGTTTGGGGGCCCTGGTGTCGTTCCCCTCGCACGCGAGGGGTGTCGGGCCTACGGCCCCTACGGGCTCCTTGCCGCGCTGCGCTTGGCGTTCGCCCGAGCTCATTCATTTGCTTTGCAAATGAACCCACGAGGCGGGCCAACTTCATCTAAAACATTCGGGTTGGGCCCCCAAGGGTTTTTGCACCCTTTTTGCCCTCAAAAAGGGTGGGCCCGTCCGGCCTGAGGACAAAGCCAAACCATAGAAAAGTGCCATCCATAGAAGGACACGGCGCGCCGAGGTCGTCGCGCCCTACGAGGTCAAGGTCAAGAACTACGGGCCGACACAAGGTCGGCCCCTACGAAGGGCAAGGGCCGGAACGGTCAAGACCGTTCTCTACGAAAGGGCCGGACGGCCAAAGGCCGCCCCTACAGGGGTCAACCCCTACGGTCTTGTGCCTCCAACTCCCCCAACAACACCGCTTCGGCCTCGAAATCCCGGCCTCCGGCCTGTTTTCCGGCCAGGGCACGGCGCTGGTGGGCGATGAGCCTATCGAGATAATCGGAAAAGAGCGGGTCGTTCATGAGTGCCTTCGAAAAGAGGAAATGCCTCGGCTCGTCGGCCATCTCCCCGCCGCCGCGGGCGCGAAGGACGGTGTAAAGCCGCTCGCCCTCCCGGGCGATGGCCTCCTGCTCGATGGCGCAGCCTTGGGCGTGGAGGAAGGCCCGCAGGGCCTCGCTCTTGCTCTGGGGCTGGAGGACGAGGGCGTGGCCGCCTTCAAGAACCCAAGGCGTGGCCGCCAGAATGGCGGCAATGAGCTCGCCCCCCATACCGCAGATGGCGACCGTGTCGCCCTCCTCGGGCGCTATGGCCAAAAGGCCGTCGCTCAGGCGGGTCTCGATGCGGCCCTCCAGCCCCAGGTGCCGGATATTGCTCCGGGCCCTCGCCAGCGGACCGGCCCGCAAATCGCAGGCCAGAGCGCCCTCGAAGCCGCCATGGGTCACCAGCCGGATGGACAGGTGGCCGTGGTCGCAGCCGATGTCCAGCAAACGGCGGCCTCCCGCGCACAGGCGGGCGGCCAGGGCGAGGCGCGGCGTCAGCTCCATGGGGCACTCCTTCCAAAAGCCAAAAGAATGGTTAAAAAAATGGCAGATACCATCTGCCATTTTTTTGTGTAAGCAATTAGTTGTTGCCGAAATAGGCGTTGAGGTTATTCACCAGGCTGTCGGCGTCGGTGCCGTGGACGGCACAGGCCTCGGCCAGGCTCTCGTTGCGGGAGGCCGGGCAGCCCAGGCAGTGCATGCCCATCTCCAGGAAAAACTGGGCGGTGCCGATGTCGGTATCCAGAATCTCGCCGATCAGGCTCTCTTTGGTCACAGTCATGTTTATCATTCCTTCCCATTATGAGCGCAGCCGAAACCGCGCTTTTTCTTCCGCAAATATTATACAGGAAGAATTGCTGTTTTTCAAGCCCCACGAGAGCGATATGAAAAAGTTAAAGGATTGTTTCCATATCCCGTAGGGCAAGGCCGCCCCTTTCGCCGATACCGCCTCCGCACCGCCGCAGCCATGCGTCCCCAGGGCACCAGTCCGGCCCCCACCAGGGCTGTCCCGATGGCCAGCCACAGGGCCAGCGCGGGCAGGCTGAGCTGTCCGCCGTCCGACGCTCCGGCGGTCACAAAAAGCACTGCCGCCCCGACAATTTGAAGCATCCTCAAAATCCGCGCCATAGCTTGTCCCTCCTCATTGGTTCTTTGAGGCAAGTTTAGCGCATTT